>ERZ1673722.66-NODE-66-length-137515-cov-17.790826_pt1 | contig 137515 bp, 128 predicted proteins | sample MGYA00580222_ERZ1673722 | MGnify/ENA primary metagenome ERZ1673722 (study PRJEB41218, sample SAMN15661750) | gut metagenome | host: Homo sapiens | place: Canada: London | collected 2015-08-20/2019-03-30 | study: EMG produced TPA metagenomics assembly of... | reverse complement strand
TGGAATTGTCGAGAAGAACCGGGATTGCAACAAGCAACATCAGTGACTGGAAAAAGAAAAAGACAAATCCAAAAGCAGACTGTCTGTTATCCATATGTGACGCATTGGATATTACACCGGAACAGCTTTTAACGGGAAAAGGAATTGATCCGGAGTATAAAGATGCAGATATGGATTATGAAGTTACCAGGTCGGATATTAAGATATTAAAGCAGATTCATAGCCTTGGAGACGAACAGTATAAAAGATTGATGGCATATATGAAGGCATTGCAGAAACTGGAGCAAATGGAAAGCATTGTGGAGGAATAGAGATGGCAAATAAAATAGTTAGAGAAATTATTCATGCAAAGGGTATTGATATTGGAATTTACACGAAGGATTTTGAAAATGAATATATTTCGTTGACAGATATCGCAAAATACAGAAATGATAATGATCCCAGATTTGTCATTCAGAACTGGATGCGAAACAGGAATACAGTTGAGTTTTTGGCGGTCTGGGAAGAACTTCACAATCTGGATTTTAACCGTGTGCAATTCGAGGCGGTTAGAAGTGAGGCGGGATTAAACAGATTTGTTATGACACCGACCAAATGGATTGAACAGACAAATGCTATTGGAATAGCGTCGAAAGCGGGCAGGTATGGTGGAGGAACTTATGCACATAGTGATATTGCTATGGCATTTGCAACATGGATTTCTCCAGAATTTCAACTGTATATTATGAAAGACTATCGCAGACTGAAACAGGACGAAAATAGTCGCCTGTCATTGGATTGGAATTTGAACAGAGCATTATCAAAGGTGAACTATCGTATTCACACAGATGCAGTAAAAGAAAATTTGATTCCACCAGAACTAACACCGGAACAGATTGCCTATACATATGCCAGTGAAGCAGATCTTTTAAATGTTGCTTTATTTGGACAAACTGCAAAGCAATGGAAAAATAACAATCCAAGTAAAAAGGGTAATGTGCGTGACGATGCAAATTTAAATCAGTTATTGGTATTGGCAAATATGGAGAGCTATAATGCAATTTTAATTGAACAGGGAAAATCTCAATCAGAAAGACTCGTATTGCTTAGAAATTTGGCAATTAAGCAGATGGATACATTAGCCAGTATTAATTTATCAGCGGTTTCGGCACTTCCGGGAAGTGATATGTAAATTGAAGAAAGAAAAAATCAGAGTTTATTTGTATACCCGCGTTTCCACAACCATGCAGATAGACGGCTATTCTCTAGATGCACAGAAAACAAAAATGAAAGCCTTTTGTGATTATAATGAGTATGAAATTGCCGGTGAGTATGAGGATGCAGGAAAATCCGGTAAGTCAATAGAGGGAATCAGTATGTGGGGCAGGGCAAGTGCATTGTGGATGCGACCAGACTTGTACGCAGGCTGATTCCTTTGGAATGTGAACGCCTGATGGGATTTCCCGATTACTGGACGGACATACCAAAGGCAAGTGACAGTGCAAGATACAGAGCGCTGGGGAACAGTGTGGCGGTGCCATGCGTAGATTTTATTCTATGCGGCATCGCCATGTACTTATCAAAAATGGGAGAGGAGGAAGAGGATGTATATCTATCCCGATAACTTGAAGGCAAAGGCAACCATGTGGCTGTGGAGTTTAAAGGACTTAGCCATTGTCGGAATCATTATTTTATTCTCTGTGTTTGCGTTCGCCTATGCAGGGGTGTGGTTCCCGTTAGTCATCGCAGGAGCCTATCTATCGAAGAGAAGAGGTAGTGATAAGTGGTGCAAGCCATACCCCGCCGGCAGGGAATGATATGTATGCCCAGATTAAAAATTTCTATGTGGAACTGGCAGAAAAGAGCAACTTAAACGGAATCGAACTGGCAGCCTGGACCCATGCGGAATTTGTCCGTATCCATCCTTTTTTGGACGGAAACGGAAGAACCTCAAGACTGCTTATGAATTATCAGCTGCTGAAAAATGTTTTTTTACCGGTATCCGTGGCAAAAGAAGACAGACTGGATTATTATAATGCCTTGGATAAATATGCTGCAGAGGGAGACTTACAGCCATTCATGGAACTGGTTGCCACCTTAGAAGAAAAGCAGCTGGATAAGTACCTTGCCCATGTGCAGGAGCAGGAAATGAAGGCACCGACGCAGACAATGTAATAAAAAATGACAAGTAAATACCGCAGAGAATGAAGTATCAGACGAAAACGTTTGGTACTTTTTTTCTGCCCAAAAATCAAGAAACAGGAGGTATCCATGAATAAAAACAGAAAGAAAAACATGGTAACGGAGTCAGAAGCCGAGGCAAAGCTGAAAGGCTTTGAAGAGTGATAAAATATTCATTCCTTAGTAACCCATATTGTAAGATATGGCTGAACATACAGAAGTCAGTTCGAGTCGTAGTACCGAAGAAGTCTATGAAAATAGATAGAGGAAAGGACTTGACGGTTGTGAAAAGACAGACGCTATTTATCTGATACTTGAAGATAGCAGTTGCTCGAAGGAGGTTACTTATTTGAGGGTAGGTTGGAAACCGAGAGTAAAGGATAAGAACGCTTAGAGCTAGGAATAGATAGTGCAAGGCACAGGCACATCTTTGAACAACCGAACCGCCGCTTGCGGACCCGCATGAGTGGTAGTGTGAGAGGACGGGGGCTAGTCACCCCTTCCTACTCGATTTCAATTTTTTTCTGTATGTGGAAGGCGTCATTCCGACAATTTTTTTGAATACATTTTGGAAATAGGATTGGCTGCTAAAACAGAGGTAACTGCTGATTTCAGATAAGGTTTTATCTGTATAGCGAAGAAGACTCTTGGCTTCTTGTATTTTCGCATGGGTGATATATTCTCCAATGTTAAACCCCAGTTCTTGTTTGAAGTGTTCGATGGTATAGGTTCGGCTTCGGTGAATGTGATTTGCGATATCATTTATAGATATATTGGAATTTATATGGCTATTTATATACTGAATGCAGTCATACGTTTCTGCTGGAAGATTTGCCGGAATCTTGGATTGCGATACACGGGTAGCAAAATCTATTAACATATTAAACTGTAAGTTTGCAATTTCTGATACAGAGGTCATTTGTTCACATTCCTGAGAATAGGCATCAATTAACTGATAAGTTTGTTCTATATCAAGACCACCGGGAATGGCGGCAGTTTTACCAATGTGAGAAACAAGCGATATAAAAATATTTTTTGCCTGGCGTAGCGGAGTGTTTCCCACAATTCCCTCATGCAAATCATCTTTTTTGGCAGCTTCCAATAAAATGCTTCTTAATAAAGTGGGGTTGCCGGTTTGAATTAGATTTATAATTTGTTGTTCAAAAAAGAAAGTGCCATGTATATGTTCCTCTTCGCGTTTGACATAAGCGGTTAAAATTTGTGCAGAAGCGATATTTTCTTTATAGTTATCATCGATTAAATGAAAAGCAGTGGCGGAATCTAATTTGTTACCGTTTAGTGTGTATTCTATAAAAGCTATTGCATTGGCAAAACGTGAATAGGTATAGGATGGAAATGCTGATAGCTGATTCTTTATATCTTCTTTTGCTTCGTTTGAAAGTATATTTTCTTTTAGATAGTTCAAAATCATTTCTTCTGAAATAGCATTTGTAAAAACTGGTCCAATAAAAAGGAAAAGATTATTTTCTTTCTTTATTTTTACAATGCTGTAATACCCTGAATTTGTAGTAAACAAAATAGGATAGTTAGTTTCGCGATGAACGTACTGTGTAAAAGTCGTTTGAGCTACATAATTGTAATCCAGACCACTACTACATAGTAAGGAATCTCCCTCGAATAAAGCCACAGGAATATGTGAAAATGAGAAAAAATACTTGCAAAAGTATGAATAATCCATGATAAAAAACCTCGAAATGTACTAATTTATAATAACTAGAATTATTTTACAATACAGAAAAGAAAAAAACCAGTATGTTTATTATAGAAAATAATAAGATTCGAGGTGTGAGATGAAAAAACAAGCATTTAATCCATATTTGCCATCTTACGAATATGTGCCGGATGGTGAACCATATGTATTTGGGGACAGACTCTACGTATATGGAAGTCATGATGCCTTTGGTGGAAAAGGATTTTGTGTAAATGATTATGTCTGCTATTCAGCTTCAGTAGATGATTTGGGTGACTGGAGATATGAGGGGATCATCTATAAAAGGACACAGGATCCGGTCAATCCAAAAGGACATCAGTTTATGAATGCACCGGATGTGTGCCAAGGACCTGATGGAAGATTTTATTTGTATTACCAATTACAGATGGAAAACACCACTTTTGTTGTTTAATCTAATTGTCTCCGTTACAAGTACAATTTCGGGAAGCTCTGCTACCTATTACTGCAAATGGATTTTTGGTAATGATAACCTCGTAGCAATCGTGGGGGCAGTAGGAATGCTTGGAACGATTGTCGGATTCTTGATTTCTACGCCAATGATTAAAAAATTTGGAGCTCGTAATTCAATTTTAATTGGTTTGGCAGGTTCCGCATTATTTGCCGGAATCAGATGTTTGGCACCAGAAAATATCGTGATGTATGCAGTCACAGGTGCGTTAGGTAGTGGTATTCAAATTCCACTTATGTGTCTATATGGAGTTATTGCCGGATATGCAGTTGATTACAATGAGTACAAATATGATAAGAAGATGGTTGCAATTTCATCCGGAGCAGTAAGCTTTGGAAGCAAAGTGGGTAGTGGTGTAGGAACTATCATTTTGTCAGGTTGTTTATCACTCAGTGCCTATGACGCAACTCTTAAAGTGGCAACAGAATCTATGAAAATGGGAATCTATGCATTTTCAAATTTTGTACCAATTGCAATTAATGTGATTGTGTTTGTGATTTTCCTTGGATTTGATATTGAAAAGAAACTTCCTCAGATGAGAGCGGAAGTCGAAGCAAGAAGAAGTAAGTATTAAAATGGGAAAAAAGGACCATATGAGAGAAGGATTTAGATATGAGTTTTCCAAATGATTTTATGTGGGCCGAAGGGTATGGCCCTAGATTTGGCCTTATTTATGTGGACTATGTAACGAAGCAACGTATTATTAAAGATTCTGCATACGAATATAAAAAAATAATAGAAACGAAAGGGGAAGGATTTTAAAGATAGATTCTGTATATAATAAAGATGACTGTAAAGAAATATGAGATTTTTGAAAAACATTTTATGGCACAGGTAGAGGGAAATCCTTTCGATGTAGAGTTTTCTGCACAGATTATATCTCCGGCAGGAAAGGAAATAAGAGTGGAGGGCTTTTACGATGGAGAGGAATGCTTTGCTTTTCGTTTTATGCCAGCCGAATTGGGAGAATATACATATGTGACTCAAAGTCAGGTTTCATTTTTAAATAGAATAGAGGGAAAATTTACCTGTATAGAGAACGGAAAAGAAATCCATGGCCCGGTAAGAGTGCAAGATCAACATTGGTTTGCGTATGAAGATGGGAAATCTTATTTTGAGGCAGGGACTACTGCATATGGATGGATTCATCAGGATGCAGAACTTCAGGAGAAAACTTTAGAAACTTTATCTCAAGGATATTTTAATAAGCTACGTATGTGCGTTTTTCCCAAATGGTATGAGTACAATCATAGAGAACCACAGTTATATCCCTTCGAAGGAAATATAAAAAATGGTTTCAACTACGATAGACCTAATGTAAAATTTTTCAAACATTTGGATAGTTGTGTGGCTAAGTTAAAGGAATTGGATATTCAGGCGGATATAATTCTCTTCCATCCATATGAAGCAGAACATTGGCATTTTAATTATATGACAAAAGAACAGGATGAAAGATATCTTCGCTATGTAATTGCCAGACTATCGGCTTTCCACAATGTTTGGTGGAGTATGGCAAATGAGTATGATTTGATTACGGCAGGATACAAGAAAAAAAGGTCTGCATGGAAACATTTGATTCAATTTGTAGCAGACCATGACCCATATAATCATCTTTTAAGTATTCATCAATTAAATAAGATGTATGACCATAGGGACAAAAATGTAACGCATTGCTCTATTCAGAGAACAGAACTGTTTTTAACAGCAGAGTATACGGATACATGGCGGGAGAAATACAAGAAACCAGTGGTAATTGATGAGGGCGTATATGAAGGAGACTTAAATGCATGGTGGGGTGGTATCACAGCTCAGGAATTGGTGCGACGCTTTTGGGAAGCTGCTGCGCGCGGTGGTTATATGGGACATGGAGAATCCTATTATGGAGAAAATATATGGTGGAGTCATGGTGGTACGCTGGTTGGAGAAAGCCAAAGCAGAATCGCTTTTTTAAAGAGTATTATGGAGCAGTGTTCGCATATTCACTTTAGCAGTGAGTCTGGAACCAATAATATAGCAAGAGCTATCGATAAAACTCACAGTCAATTGATTTATTTTGGATTTTATCAGCCAAGGCAGTATGAGGTTCATCTTCTAGGTACAGGAAAGTATGATATTTATGTCATTGATACATGGAATATGATTGTAGAAAAACTGGAGAATTCTTATAGTAAATCTGTTTTGGTTGATTTGCCGCGTAAACCATATATGGCGATTCTTTGCATAGCGACAGAGGGTGCAGAGGGTGTTACCGCCTTTACAAGGGATAGTATTTTTGAGGAAATGAAATTTACCTCAGGGGGAAGAAAAATTTTAGGGTTTTTGAAAAAGATAGTACCACAATACTATTCTGGTATGTTAACGATGACGATTAATCAATGTAGTGCTCAGTCGGGTGGAGCGTTAGATGGATGGATAGGGGATTTCATTTTAAAAATAGCTAATAAAAAATAAAGGGAGACAATATGAGAATATATTTAAATAATAGCTGGTTTTTTTCAAAAAAAGGTCAGTCGGCAGTGGAAGTTAATTTGCCTCATGACGCAATGCTGACAGAGCAAAGAGATGGTGCCTGTCATAATGGAGTCAATTCGGGTTACTTTCCGGGAGGGACTTATACATATGAAAAAGAATTGGAACTAACCCGGGAAAATCTGGGAAGTTCCATGGTACTTCACTTTGAAGGTGTGTATCAGAATTGCAAAATCTATCTCAATGAGAAAATGGTGGGCAGTCACAGATATGGTTATACAGCCTTTGATGTAGATGTCTCCAAGGACTTATGTGAAGGAAAGCATAAACTTCGCGTAGAAGTAGACAATTCTCTGGAGCCAAACTGTCGTTGGTATTCCGGTTCCGGAATTTACCGTCCGGTATGGCTGGCAGTAGATGAGCTTGTGGCTCCCCGCATTATTACAAAATCATATGAACCTGCAGTAATCGAAATACAGGCAGAAGCGGGTACAAAGGTTTCTATTTATGAAGGAACTGCTATGGTGGCAGAAGGTGAGGTAAATCAGACATCTATTCAGCTCACAGTACCAAATGCAAAGCTATGGACAGCAGAGACACCATATCTATATAGCTGTAAAGCAGAGAAGGATGGTAAAACTATACAGATGGAATTTGGCATTCGTCTCTTAGAATGGGATGCGAAAAAAGGCTTTTGTGTCAATGGAGAACGGATACTTTTAAGAGGGGGATGCATTCATCATGACCACGGTGTAGTGGGTGCTTGTGATTTCCGCACTGCAGAAGAACGCCGTATCGCTCTTTTAAAGAAATGTGGATTTAATGCCATTCGTATGGCACACAATCCTGCCACACAGATTACCCTTGAAGTATGTGACCGTTTGGGCATGTATGTAATGAATGAAACCTTTGACGGCTGGTATGTGCCAAAGACTTATCATGATTATGCCAGATGGTTTGAACAGGACTGGAAAGAAGATATTACTGCTATGGTCAAGTCTGCATGGAATCACCCATCTGTGATTATGTATTCCACGGGCAATGAAGTATCAGAGACTGCCACAGAGAAAGGTGTAAAGGTATGTAAAATGCTTACGGACTATATTCATACCTTAGATGATACCAGACCTGTAACTGCAGGTGTGAATGTGCTTCTCAATGTATATACAAATATGGGCATTGGGGTATATAAGGATAAGGGCGATTATAAACCAGAGCCATTACCGCAGAAGAAGGGTTATAAAGAAAAGAAAACAGGTTCTGCTTTTTTCAACGCTATGGCAGAAAAGCTCGGTAGACTTATGTTTTTCATGGCAGCTGGTAAGAAAGGCGATAGGGCATCTAAGGGTGCGGCTGATGGATTAGATATTATTGGATTAAATTATGCGGCTTCCCGTTATGAGGAGGATGCAAAAAATTATCCGGACCGTATGATGGTAGGAAGTGAAACCATGGCTGCAGATTTGCCATATAACTGGGAACGGGTGAAAAAATATCCACAGGTTATTGGGGATTTCGTATGGTCTGCCTGGGATTATCTGGGAGAAGCATGTATTGGCGATTGGACTTATTATTCTTATAAGGGTCTGCCTCTTTTAGCAGGTCAGGGTATGATTGACATTACAGGAAAACCATTGGCCGCTATGTATTTTATGCAGGTCGTATGGGGATTTCGCAAGGAACCATTTATTGGTGTCCGCCCATTAAATCACGTAGGAGAAAAGCCTTCTACCGGGGCATGGCAGTTTACCAATGCCATTGACAGCTGGACCTGGCATGGATATGAAGGTGTAAAAGCGGTAGTAGAAGTGTATGCGGCTGCAGATTCTGTACGATTAGAACTAAATGGAAAAGAAATTTCAACACAAAAGGTGAAGAAATATAAGACATTATTTAAAGTCCCATATGAAGCAGGAAAACTAGAAGCAATTGCCTTAGACGAACAGGGGATAGAAATTAGTCGTCATCATTTACAGACCGGTAATAAGGAAAAGAAGTTAACGGTAAAACCGGAAAAGATGGTTTTAAAGAGTGACGGACAGGATCTTTGTTATATACCAATTGAATTTACAGATGAATCTGGTAATTTACATCCATATGTAGAACAGCCGGTTATGGTAGAGGCAGAAGGTGCCGGTGTTTTACAGGGACTGGGAAGTGCCTTATGTAAAACGGATGAGAGATATGATAGTAATACTTTCCATAGTTATCGAGGAAGACTTTTGGCAGTCCTTCGTAGTGGAAATGAAACTGGAGAAATACACATGAAAGTAACTAGCGTTGGTGTGGAACCTGTGGAACTGGTGATTTCTGTGAAATAAAGGGAAATCTTAAGCAGCCATGAGAAAGTTTAATACTCATGGCTGTTTTTTCTATATTCGGCAGGGGTTTGTCCTGTCAGTTTTTTAAAAACATTTTGAAAATAAGATTGGCTGCTATAACATAGGTAATTGCTGATTTCACTTAAAGATTTGTCGGTATATCGTAGTAAACTTTTGGCTTCCTGAATACGTGCATGAGAAATATATTCACCTAAATTGAAACCTAAGTTTTCATTGAAGTGCTTCATGGTGTAGGAACGGCTTCTATGAATGTGTTTTGCAATATCATCAATGTTTATAGGTTCGTTGAGATGGCTATTGATATATTGAATACAGGTATAGGATTCAGAAGAGATTCCATCGGGCATTTTGGACTGTGATACGCGATTGGCAAAGTCTAGCAGCATGTTAAACTGTAAATTTGTAACATCAGAGGCATTGGTCATTTGTTCACATTCCTGAGAATAGGCATCAATAAGCTGATAGGTTTGCTCGATGTCTAGTCCACCAGGTATGGCCGCCATTTTTCCTATAATAGAAACAAGGGATAGGAAAATATTTTTGGCTTGACGAAGTGGTGTATTTGCTACAGCACCTTCGTTGAAAATACCACTGGTAGCGGATTCTAATAATAATTTTTCTAAAGCAATTGGATTTCCCTCTTTTACTAAATTTAAAATTTGCTGTTCGAATCGGTAAGTGCCGTGAATCAGCTGTTCATCTCTGGATTCATAAGCCTGCTCTGCTTGGGCAGAAGCAATTCCATCTTTATAGTTTTCGTCTGCCAGATGAAAATCGGTAGCAAGCTCCAAAGTTCTTCCATTTAATACGTATTCCAAAAATCCTATCGTACTGGTAAAGCGATAGTAAGTATAGGAGGGAAGTATGGATAAACGTTCTTTCAAGGCTTTTTTTTTCGTACGCGGTATAGAGTTTTCTTTTGAATATTCTAAAAGTATCTCTTCTGACAGGGGATTGGAAAAAGCAGGACCAAGCATCAAATAAAGTTTTGATCCCGATGAAATTTCAATAATTCCATAATATCCACTATTTAAAGTGATAATTTGAGGCATGGAATCTCTCTTTTCCATTGCCTGGCGGAATACGGAAAGAGGAAGATAATCGTCATCTAAACCGATTTGAAATAGTAAACGATCATTTTCAAATAATAGTATTGGTAAATGAGTAGAGGCGAAATAGCTTTTGCAAAAATGGATGTAGTCCATGGTTTCCTCCCAAAAGATTTATCTCAAATACTGAAAATATATAATATATTACAATACGAAAGAAAATTTTACAATACGATAAAAGAGGTTTTCTATATACTAAAATAAAATGAAAAATATGTAAGAGTTGCGTAAAGAGAGAGGTAAAGTAATGAGCAAATTTAAAGTTTTTGGGGCTTATACAAAAGAAGAATCTCAAAGAGAACGAGACCATCGCATTTTGGCTCGGCGTGCAGCAGCGGATGGGATGGTTTTGTTGAAAAATGATGGCGTATTGCCATTAGAGAATAAAAGTATTGCACTCTATGGTGTAGGTGCAAGAATGACGGTAAAAGGCGGATCTGGCAGCGGAGATGTAGAAGAACGATATAGTGTATCCATTGAGCAGGGATTACTGAATGGAGGTTATTCCATCGTACATCCCCTTTGGCTCAACCGTTTTGATGCAAAATTTAAGGCGGATACAGAAAGCTGGAGACAGAGTGTAGAAGAAAAGATTAAGGGGTATGGTCCCACCCGTACCATGGAAATGTTTGACATTATTCATGCCAGTCCGCTTGCCTATCCTGCTGCAAATCCTGTTTTCGAGGATGAACTTACGGAGGAAACAGATACAGCCATTTATGTAGTGGCAAGGCAGGTAGGCGAAGGCGGAGATCGCAGAGCCCAAAAAGGAGATTATCTTCTTTCGGATGTAGAGGTAGAAAGCATCAAATTATTAGCCTCTGCATATAAGAATTTTTTATTAGTGATTAACTGTGGTTCTACCATGGATTTATCTGTTTTAGATGAATGTAATATTGGGGCAGTTTTGTATTATTCGCAAGGCGGAATGGAAGGTGGCAATGCTTTTGCGGATATTGTATCCGGAATTGTGACTCCTTCTGCGAAGTTGACGGATACCTGGGCACTCCAATACAGTGATTATCCAAGTGCAGATACCTATAGCTATTTGAATGGTGATTTAAGCTATAACAACTACTATGAGGGGATTTATGTGGGCTATCGTTGGTTTGATGCTACAAAAAAACGTGTTCGATATCCATTTGGATTTGGTCTTAGCTATACAGATTTTTCTTATGCGGTAGAAAAGGTAGAGGCAGATGGCTCTGTTGTGACGGTAACGGTTGCGGTTACCAATGTGGGAGATACCTATGGGGGAAAAGAAGTATTGCAATTGTATCTGGCTAAGCCAAATGCAAGGCTAGACCATGAAGAAAATGGATTAGTTGCATTTGCAAAAACCAGACTTTTAAAACCTCAAGAAAAAGACCGAGTACAGCTTACTTTTGATATGGCAGAGCAGGGAAGTTTTCATAAAAATCGTTCGGCATTCCTTTTAGAGGAAGGCGAGTATGGTTTATATGTCGGTACGGACTGCAGAAAAACGGATTTAGCAGGTGTGCTTGTTTTAAAAGAAGAAGTGGTTTTGGAACAAACGGAGCATATCCTTCCCCAAAAAGTAGAATTTGAAGAATACAAATTATATCGAATTGCAGAAAAATATGATGCTTCTGTTTCCAGATATCCGTTGGAAACTACTGCATTTGAAACGAAAACCCATAGTTATGCAGTACCGGAGGTATGTGAAGCAGAAAAAGAAAAGAGATTGTTAGACAGCTTAAGCGAGAAACAGCTGATAGATCTTTGTGTAGGTGGTGGATATAGCTCGAAAGGATATATCAATGTACCGGGTGTAGTAGGGACTACCAGTGTAAATTTGTTGAAAAAGGGAATTCCAAATATTACACTCTCGGATGGACCGGCCGGACTTCGGGTTATGCAGGCTGGGGCGGTACAAAAGAGTGGTCTGGTTCTTTATCCTGAAGGATTACCAAAGGAATGGAACTGGGGATATTTAAAGCATTTAGCACCATTTGTTCGAAGTACCAGGGGGCGTCTGGTATATCATTATATGAGTGCTTTCCCATGTGAGACAGCACAGGCGCAAAGCTGGGATATAGAGCTGGTAGAAGAAATCGGTCGAGCTATCGGAGTAGAGATGAAGGAAATCGGTGTTGCAGTATGGCTGGCACCGGGTATGAATCTCCATCGAAATCCATTATGTGGAAGAAATTTTGAATACTATTCAGAAGACCCTGTACTGACAGGTATGATGGCAGCTGCTATTACAAAAGGGGTTCAGTCCGTAAAAGGATGTTATGTAACCGTAAAGCATTTTTGCTGTAATAGTCAAGAGGAGAATCGGGATTACATGTCTTCTAATATTTCCGAACGTGCCTTGCGAGAGATGTATCTTCGTGCCTTCCGTATCGTGATAGAACAGGCAAAACCGGGAACTGTCATGACCTCCTACAATATGGTAAATTCGGTTTATACACCAAATAGTTATGATCTATGTACCAAGGTGCTGCGAAATGAATGGGGCTTTGAGGGCGTGGTTATGAGTGACTGGAATTCCACTGACAAATGCTCCCATCCAGAAGCGATTGATGCGGGAAATGATTTAATCATGCCGGGAAATGCACCGGTGCGAAAAGCACTTGTGGAAGGTTTAAAAAGCGGAAGTTTAGACAAGAGACAATTAAGACGTTCTGCGGCAAGAGTATTAAGATTAATTTTAAGGGCAGGTACTTCGGAGGGGTTTTAGAATATGAAAAAACAGATTTTTAATCCATATCTTCCGCCATGGGAATATATTCCAGATGGAGAACCAAGGGTTTTTGACAATCGATTGTATATATATGGTAGTCATGACTGCTTTGACGGAAAGTGGTATTGCGAAAATGACTATGTGACCTGGTCAGCACCATTGGAGGATTTATCTGATTGGAAATATGAGGGGGTCATTTTCCGAAAAGATCAGGATTCCAGAAAAGGAAATCTTTATGCCCCGGATGTGATTCAGGGTGTCGACGGAAGGTATTATTTGTACTACTCCAAAGATGATAGCTCTGTTATTGGTGTAGCAGTTTGTGATACACCGGCAGGTCAGTATGACTTCTATGGAGAAGTCCATTATAAGGATGGCAGAGTAGTTGGAGACAAGAACGGAGAGTACTTTATGTTTGACCCGGCGGTTCTTGTAGATGAGGGACGTGTCTGGCTTTATTCCGGCTCTAGTGTAAGGAGTACAACTACAAAGCTTAAGCGCAATATGGCAGGCTGCACAGTTATGGAACTTGAGACAGATATGGTTACCGTGAAGGAAGGACCAAAGCTCGTACTGGAAGGAGCAAAAAGTTGGACTGCGGAGGTATATTTCGAAGGTCCGTCTATACGAAAAATTGGTGATTTATATTACCTGGTATATCCGACGAGGGATGCCTCCGGACTACACTATGCAACCAGTTTTTACCCGGATCATGATTTTGTTCAACGAGGCAGAATTCATTCCACTTCTGATATTGGATTACAGGGACATACGGTTCAAAATCCGGCCTATCCGGTAGGAAACAACCATGGTGGAATGGTTTGTATTCACGGACAATGGTACATTTTTGACCATCGGAATACCAATGGCACTGGCTTTTCCAGACAAGGTATTGCGGAACCGGTTTCCATCGAAGCAGATGGTAGTATAAAGCAGGTCGAAGCGACTAGCTGCGGGCTCAATGGAGAACCTTTGAGGGATGAAGGAGTATATCCTGCATACATTGTATGTAATCTTATGAACAAAAAGGTACTTTCAGGTGTGCAGTGGCCATTAGGACGACCCTATGTGACACAAAGTGGTGTGGATGATTCAAAAGAAGAAGATTTTTATATCAAAGGGATGAAAAATGGCTGCAAGGCAGGCTTTAAATATTTTGATTTTTCCGGTGGGAGCTATTGTATAGAAATAACCTACAGAGGCGGCGGAGGAAAACTGCAATTTGCCTTGGAAGAAAATGCAAATCAACCTCTGGGAAGCATAGAGTTAGAGTTTTCAAAGGATTGGAAAACGGCAACTCTATCCGTCGAAAATATAAAGGGAAAACATGCGTTATTTTTTACATATAGAGGAAAAGGCAGCATGGATATGTTGCAATTTGAACTGAAAAAGGAGAAGGGGTATGAGTAAAAAAGTAGAACTGTTAAGCAAAGGCTTGTTTGAAAAATCCTTTATGGATTCAAAAGTGAAGACTAGAGCGGTATCGAAAAAAGAGTGGATTCTGGGACATTTGATTGGACCGCTTGGATTGATTTTTGTGGTAAACACCATTGCGGCATTGGTGGAGAAATTCTTCACCCAGCAGACAGGTGCCATGTATGGCACAGAGAACCTTGCCATGATTCAGAAAATGGGTGGCTATTATGAGGTCATCATGACGGTGGCAAAGCTGTTGGCGGTGGTTATGGGACTTGTCAATGGCTGGCTGATGCAACACACAAAATCCCGCCAGGGTCGTATGCGTCCATGGCACTTGATCTTCGGTTTTGTGTCCATTGTCATCGGTATGTTGATTTTCCGGTTCTCTGGTAATACGCTGGGCGATAACTACTGGTATTATTTCTTCTTCCTGCTGATTGCATACCACACCATCGGTTCTACTTATTTCTATCTGTTCCGGGATACCATTGTTTCCATTACTTCCCGGAGTGCCAAAGAGAAAGCACACCTAAAGTTCATCCGACAGATGTCATGGACTCTGATTTCCGGTATTGTTATCGGTATGTTGGTGAATATGGTGGTGCTTCCTATGTGGTTGGAGCATGACCTGAATGGCTATGCCACACTGCTGACAATTCTTTCCATTGTTGCGATTCCGCTGCTGCTTCTGGAGTATTTCTACACCAAGGAGCGGGTTATCGAGGATGTACAGGAGCAGGGAAACACCAACAATATCCCTGTGAAAGAGCAGCTCAAGGCTTTGTTGACCAACAAATATTTCGTGATCTTTACTATCCTGATGACCGTTGGCGGTATTGTGGATAACTTCAAGGGTGGAAATGTCCAATATTTTTACATCAAGTATTTGCTGGGTGGAGAGAATAATTGGGCCATGTTTACCATCTATCAGGTGGTGACCGGTGTACCTCTGGGCATTGGTGCCTTTGTGATTTATCCCCTTGCCAAGAAATTTGGCATTAAAAACGTGTCGTTAGTGGGTTACGGATTGGTTTTGATTGGCAGTATAGTTGGCTGGCTACAGCCTAGCAATATGATCGTTGCTTTTGTGGCAGGTTTTATTCGTCAAATGGGTTACCTTCCAAACCTGTACGTCACCGCAACCTTGTTGTGCTACGCGTATGACTCCGTGGAGCAAAAATCCGGTCTGCGTCTGGAGGGCTTGCTGGGTGTGGCTATTATTACTGCAGTACAGACTGCAATTTATGCACCTTTCGCAGGAGGTTATGAGGCTGCCATTTTGAAGTTGGGATTTGTAGATGTGGCAGGGGTAACTCCAAGTGCGGAAGTCACCAGTTTCATGGCAACGGCTTTTTATCTGTTTGATATCATTTTGGCAACGGCTTATATTGTTCTGCTTCCATTTATGGATGTGGAGAAAAAGCTTCCGGAAATCAATGCTGAACTATTGGAGCGAAAAAAGGCTGCGACTTTGGCTCGTGGAGAAGAATGGATTGACCCTGCGGAATTGGAGAGCCGTGAAGCAGAAGAAAATGCTCGTATCCACGAGGAAAACCGCATTGCAGATTTGAAGGAACATTGTGCAAAAAAAGGTCTTGATTTTGATGTGGAAAACGCTAAATATCTCGCAAAACAAGCAAAAAAACAAAAAGTAAAGAAGTAATTGGAAAGGACGGAAGCATATGCTGACAATAATGGAACTAACTGTAGATGGAAGAATATCGCCAGTTGGTATTGCTTCCGCTCATCCGGTATTCTCATGGAAACTTCAAAGTGACAAGAAGAATATTAAACAGGTCAGTTATTGTGTCTGTATCTGTGAAGGAACGGATGTCATTTGGAATAGTGGAAAACAAAATACAAACGAAAGCGTTTATATTACTTGTGGGGCAGAACTTTTGCCCCACAGGGAGTACACTGTAACTGTAACAGTGGAAGACAATTATGGACAGGTAGCTTTAAAAAAAACAGAATTCTTTTCCGGGAAGTTAGAGGAAAATTGGTCTGGTAAGTGGATTGACTCTTGCAAGGTGAATGATTCCCGAAATTCTCTTCCACCGGAGATATATCACAAAGAAATCAGTCTTTCCAAGCAACCTAGACGTGCTATCCTATACGCAAGTGCGATGGGGATTTATGAGGCGGAAATTAATGACCGTAAAATTGGAAATCATTATTTTACTCCGGGTTATACACATTATCAAACTTACCTGCAATTCCAAAGCTATGATGTTACAGAGTTTATAAAACAGGGAAAAAATGAGATTGATATTACAGTTGCCAACGGGTGGTTTTTAGGTACAATAGGCAATAAAAACAATAATTATGGTAAATACCGTGGTTTTATAGGAGAACTGCATCTATGGTTTGCAGATGGAAGTTACGAAGTCATTGGTACTGATTCGAGGTGGAAATGTTCCATGGATGGACCTGAGCGCTATGCTGATTTTTATAATGGTCAAACCATTGACAATAGAGAAAGAGAAATGCAGTGGCTGCCCGTGTTTGAACTTCCAAATGTGCTGAAATTAAAGGCACACTATGGGGCATTTGTGACAGAGGACCAAAGGCTGCTTCCGGTTAATAAGACGTGGAATGTTTATGATTTTGGACAAAATCACGCCGGAGTTTTACGTATTACCGTAGATGCTCCTTGTGGCACTGCAATTACAATCCGTCATGGGGAGTTGATAGATGAACAAGGAAAATTGTTTGTTAAGAATTTGCGTAAAGCGAAGCAGACATTAACACTTATTTGTGGCAGGGATGGCATACAGGAATTTCATCCTCAGTTTACATTTATGGGATTCCGATATGCGGAAATCAGCGCAGATAAACCAATCCGTGTCGTAAAACTAGAGAGTATCGTTCTTACTTCCGATGCGAAAGAAATTGGTAAATTTTCGTGCTCTGATACTCTTTTAACAAAATTTCAAAATAATATTGCATGGGGACAGCGTTCAAATTTTATTGAGATACCAACGGATTGTCCACAGCGGGATGAACGTATGGGCTGGACCGGAGATATTGCGGTGTTTGCAGAAACAGCAGCATTTAATCGGGATATATCAGCTTTTATGAAAAAATGGCTTTATGACCTGCAGCTTGACCAACGTGATAACGGAAGCCTTCCGGTTACAATACCGGAAATTAAAACCTATCAGCCGACTCCGTTTCAAGTACCGATTGCAATTTGGGGCGATGCGGCAACCATGGTGCCATGGGCAGTTTACAGAGCATATGGTAATAGAGATTTTCTTTCGAGCCAGTATGAATCTATGAAAATGTACACAATGTCTGAAATTCGGATGGCGGCAAGATTTGGAAAGGGAAAATAGAAATATTTGTGGAATGTAAATCCTTTTCAGTATGGTGATTGGTGTGCTCCGGGAGAGGGCGTGGGTGCGTGGAAGAAAAAAGGAAAATTTTTAGCTACTTGCTTTTTGGCAAATAGCGTATCTATTATGCATAAAGCAGCAGGAGAATTAGGAAAGATAACGGATGAAACATACTTTGCTGAAGTATTGGAAAATATCAAAGATGCTTTTTCTGCACTTTGTATGAAGGAATACGGCTCACTAAATAAAGAATTCCAGAGCTACTATGTGTGCGCACTGTATTTTGACCTTATTCCGGAAGAACGAAAAAAAGAAACAGCGGCACATTTAGTAAAGATGGTACGGGAAAAGAACCATTTGATTCAGACCGGATTTGCGGGAACACCGTATATTGCGTTTGCACTTGCCGATAACGGCTATGTAGAAGATGCCTACAAGCTGATTCAAAACACGGATTGTCCGAGCTGGCTGTATACGGTCAAGGCCGGCGGTACCACTGTTTGGGAACGGTGGGATGCATTAGATGAAAATGGACACTTCAAAGGAGCTGACTCTATTGCGGATATGGTTTCTTTTAATCATTATGCATATGGTGCGGTGGGGGATTTTTATTATCGGCGAATTCTGGGTATCGAAGCAATTACTGCCGGTTACGGACGATTTGCTGTCAGACCACTTCCGGGTGGAACACTGTCATGGGCAGAAGGCAGCGTTGACACAGTTTACGGCAAAATTGCTGTGCGTTGGGAGCTTGTAGAGGGTGTTTTCAGACTTAGTGTAACAGTTCCTGCAAACACCGAGTGTATAGTAACAATGCCAGGAAATAGCACTCATGCAATAGGCAGCGGTGAATACGAATTTCAGGAGGATATATAATGAGTAAATCAGTATTTCAAAAGGATTTTTTGTGGGGAGCTGCAACTGCGGCAACACAGATTGAAGGTGCTTGGAACGAGGATGGAAAATGTCCGTCTATTTGGGATGTTGCACCGGAAAAGAGGATAAAGAACGGTGATACTTGCCACGATGCATGTGATCATTACCATCGGTATAAAGAAGATGTGGCTTTGATGAAAGAAATGGGTTTAAAAACATATCGCTTTTCTATTAATTGGTGTCGAATCATGCCTGCCAAAGGACAGGTCAATGAAAAAGGAATCGTTTTTTATAAAGAGTTAGTCAATGAATTAATAAATGCAGGAATAGAGCCGCTGGTTACTCTGTTTCATTGGGAAACACCTCAGTGGGTACAAGAGGAAGGAGGATGGCTGTCGGATAACACGATTACATATTTTACAGAATATGTGAAGGTGGTAGTAGATGCGTTGTCTGATCAGGTTACCTGGTGGATGACTTTGAATGAACCCCAATGCTATATTATGAATGGTTATATGGTTGGTGCGCATGCTCCATTTAAACATAAATACCTTTCCTTAAGTAAAATGTCACGGGTTTGCATGTTGTGTCATGGAAAGGCAGTAAAAATTATTCGGGAGAGAGCAAAAACAACTCCTAAAGTAGGAATTGCGATGGCAACTACTTGTGTGATTCCGGAAAACGAATCGGTAGAAGCCATTGAGAAAGCATACAATGCAACCTACACGGGACAAATGGGAACTATGGGAAATGCATGGTTTTGTGACCCAATGTTAAAAGGTGAAAGTGTAACAGCATATGGAATATATAGAACAAGCAAAAAGGATTTAGATGAAATCTTCCAGCCACTGGATTTTGTGGGAATCAACACTTACTCACCAATGGAAGGTGGAAATTATGGACAGGGAAATAAAAATCAAAAACCAGGGTGTTCCAGAAACTCTATGGGATGGCTTGTGGATGAAGGGTGTCTGTATTGGACGATTCGTTTTATGTATAAGAGGTACGGATTACCAATCATTGTGACAGAAAATGGATATTCTGATAATGACAGTGTATGTCTGGATGGAAAAGTGCATGATCCACAGAGAACAGATTTTATCTATCGTTACCTTGGTGGCGTGAAGCGGGCAATTTCGGAAGGTATTCCGGTGATTGGTTATCAGTATTGGTCTCTTATGGATAACTTTGAGTGGGCAGAAGGATATAGCCCTAGGTTTGGACTCATTTATATTGATTTTGAAACACAGGAAAGAATATTAAAAGATTCTGCATATGAGTACAAGAAGATTATTGAAACGAACGGTGATTGTATATGAAACTTGCTGGGTTCAGAAGTTGCACAATTTTTCGCAATACCAGTAATAAATTTGTATGCAGAGTAAAGTAGATATATCAATACAGATAACTTGCAATGGAATATAAAAAATAAGAACGTTGAAGAAGAGAGCAATGGATATGCTAGTCCATTGCTCCCTTTTCACGTTATGGGGAAAGTTGTATTACGACATTCTGTAAGTCGTGAAGCAATCTGTTTCCGTGCGTAATGCATTGCTATCATTTACAGTGAAAGCGAGGTTTATAGCATGGGAACAGAAAGAAAACCGTTAAATATACAGATTGGGAAAAGGCTGCAAATTTCAAGAGAAAACATGGGATATATGCAGGAAGTGTTTGCCGAGGTTTTGGAAGTAGGCACAGAGCATTATCGCAAGATTGAAAATGGTTTGTATGGATTACAGAGAGAACAGATGCTAGTTTTATATCAGAAGTACAAGATTGATCCTACTTATCTGATAACTGGCGATAACCATAACACTTTCGATGAGGAACTCTTTCTTGCAAACTGTAGCAGAGAAGAGAGAGATGCCTTTCTGGAGCGTATGCTTGCATACATGAAGAAACTGATGATTAGTCAGCAGTAAGAAGTGAATTCTCCCAAATGTATATCATTTTTACAGATGGGAGGAGACGGATATGAGGATTGCGATATGTGATGATAATCCACAGGATATCGAAAGAATTAAGCGGTATCAGACAGTTGTGGAGTATTCTCTTGCTGGGTATCAGAATCCGATTGGTGTCGCAGAGTGGAAAAACCAGATAGTGCAGGCATTACCAGAGGAATTGAAAAGCAGCTTGCCGTCTATAGAAGAAATCGAAAAGGAATTGGAGTAAAAAGTGCCACAGGCTGTGGCACAATTACGAAAGATACAAAACGGAGGTGAATGACCGATGAAAAACACAAAATGTTATATATATACAAGAGTATCTACTTCCATGCAGGTTGATGGATACAGCTTGGATGCTCAGAAAGACAAGCTGAAGAAATATGCTGAATTTCAGGATATGAAGATAGCGGGAGAATACTCGGATGAAGGAAAATCCGGTAAGAATATTGAGGGACGGCCTCAGTTTTTGCAGATGTTAAAGGATATAGAATCTGGAAAAGACAAAGTTGATTTTGTTCTTGTGTTTAAGTTATCTCGTTTTGGACGTAACAAGATCTACATTATCTACTACACAGATGCGGAAAAATGCGATGGATTCACTTTCCTGCCCTACCGGAACTGGTATGTGGCGTATTAAAACGAAAATAAAAAAGCCCTCACATAAAAATGTGAGGGCTTTCGCATGTCAAAAATGGTCCTTATTACGCACTCAGATCCAAATTCCGCCCAATTACTGCGGCAGCATCGGCGGATTTTTTGTTCTGCTGATAAGGATTGCTTTCGTCACTGTAGCTGATCTTAGTCGTGGTGGTGCCGCCGGCGGTGTAGACAGTGCCGCATTCGGGACATACCGCGGTCCGCAGGGATACTGTGGCGGAGAGAACTTTACCGTTGTTCTGTGCAGCTTTGTTGTAGGCATTGGTTACATGCTCCTGCTCATGGGCGCGAACTCTGGAAGCGGAAGCCTGCGGAGATATATGGGATGCAGATTTGAAAGAGACCATCTCATCGGAACCGTCCTGATATTTGCGGTTCTTGCAGGTCTCACATTCTGCGGGAGAAGATTTCCTGCCGGGCTTTTCCACATCGGATTTTCCGGGATTTACTATCATACCCTTCTCTTCGGACCGTGCGGAAGATACCGCACCGGTAGAATAACCGTATCCGTAATTGCCGGTCAGACTATAATTATTATAATAATCGATTCCGTAAATACCTGTCATGGAACTTCTCCTTTCTGCATAATGCTTTGATTCATTACGTATATGTCTTCTGGTTGCCCCCATTGTAGCACCTGTATCCGGTGAGGGCAAGTTAAGATTGCCGAAAAATCCGCTCTACTTCGGAAATTACCGAAGTCGTTCCCAAGATTACGATGGGATCCGGACAAGAACCTGTCAGAGTCAGTGCCTGTTGCACGGAGTCTGTCCATATCGTGCCAATACCCTCTTCTGCCAATGACTCCTGCTGTTTTGGGGAAAAATGATAATGCGGATTGCCGGACCTGGTGAGGATGATGCGGGCAGCCACATCTTTCATAGACCGGACCACACCGGCATAATCCTTATCCTCCGGAATCCCCACGATAACAGTACAATTCGAAATCCCCAGATGATGCAGAACTTCTTTTACATTTTCACAGCTGGCGGAATGGATGCACGCATCCAGCAGGATAAAAGGGTCCGAACTTAGAATCTCCATCCGCCCCGGATGATGGATCGCAGACAGTTGGCGGCGAATTTGATTGCACATTGTATCTGAAAATATATCCGGAGTATCGGATTCCCGGCAAAGATCCGCCATGACATCCATACATACAGCAAGTGCCAGTGCACAGTTTTTTGCCTGGTGTTCTCCCAATAACGGAATCTGTAAATCCGGATAAATGTTATCTCCGATCACCACATCAAATAGCATGCCGGAACAGGTATAGCGGATATTTTCTGCCTGAAAATCCCGACCGTATATTTTATAGGGAACCTGCATAGCCTTAGCACGGCGAACCAGAACCTCCAGTACTTCCGGTTCCTGTTCGGCAAAATACACGCATTTCTGCTCTCCGGTGATGACGTGGGTTTTATCTTCCGCAATGGCAGCTAACGTATCTCCCAGCTCTCTTGTATGCTCTAAGAAAATCCGGTTGATCACGGCATAATCGTGACGAATGTTGTTCACATCATCATATTTTGCACCCTTTCCGCATTCAAATACATTGAAATCTGTATGTTTTTCCGAAAAATAAGTCAGTGCCAGGTCCGCCTGAATGCCCATGGGGCTGATACATACCGAATCCGGCAGATCGGAGGCAATGTCCAGAATCTCCGGCTGGATCTGGGCCATCAGACGGCAAAAGTCGGTTTCACTGATCATGGTATCATTGACGCGGAAGCGCTCTCTGAAATCCGTAATATGAGGACTGGTCATCAGTCCTACGGTATAATTTGTCTGCAGGATCCGGGAGATCATATTAGCAACGGATCCTTTTCCTTTGCTTCCGGTGACGACGACACAGGGAGCAATCGATTTCTGCCGGAGCAGAGATCTCGTCAGCTCAGGATGTCTTTTTCCGGCATCCTGAGCGGCATAGTCCTGATGTGTGGCAGCCCGCAGATAGGAAGCATAGACGAAGTCTTCCGCCTTTTTCTGCGTAGTGAATTTATGAAATTCCAGTGGTGTTCCGGAAACATTATTCATAAAAATAAGCATACCTTTCCGTAACCTGCAATTTTATGGATACGATAGTATCGTATATTTTCGTACGCTGTGCAGGTACAAATATGAGATGAGTTCCTTATGCAAAGTCTGATCGTATTGTTTCCATAACTTTTGCTGCAACATTAATACCGGAGGCTTTTTCAATGCCTTCCAGTCCCGGCATAACATTGATTTCGCAAAAATAAGGTTTTTCTCTGCCAAAAAGCAGATCAATTCCCAGAAAATCCAGTCCGGTCTGTTCGTAAATATCTGCGGCTATGGCACGGATGCCGGGCGTGACAGGGTAAGGCTCTACCGAAGCGCCCAGAGCTACATTTGCACGGAAATCCCCCTGGGATCTGCGCTGCATACAGGCAACGGCTTCTCCGCGGATGCTGTAAAATCGCAGATCTCTGCCGTAGCTTTCCGAGATAAATTCTTCGAAGAGCCATTCCTTAGATGAAGGGTAGTTAAGAGAGAGTTCCTCATAAGAAGCTTTATCCCGGATGCAGACGATTTCCTCTCCCATGGAGCTTTCCAGTCCTTTACCGACAAAAGGAAGGCCCAATTGTTCTACAATAGAAGAAAAAGGCAACAGTGAAGTTCCCAGAAGATATTTAGGGATCAAAAAGGCTTCGGAATGAAGTCTTCGTACCTGTTCGAATTTATTAATATAGATGTTATAAGCAGTTAAAGGATTATAGCTTCGGGTGGCAAGTGCATTTATAGCATCCTTTTCCCGCCCCCATTTATAGCGGTTGATGACAAAATCCACGGGTTCCAGTATTTTACCATGATTTATAACACCATGCGGAGAGACCATAGTATCGTGGATCCCTACAATCTGCAGATCCATATCCAGGGCAGAAGCTTCCTGTACCAGACGATTGCAGGTATAAGCGTTGGTCATAGCATTATATTTTTCTATGATATATCCTCTGACAGGCATAAGGCACCTCGTAATTTCAGTATTCTCATGGTTAACATAGCAAAATGTAATCAAAATAGCAAGAAATATAGTTCTTCTATTGAAAAAGGAGCAATATCCTGCGTATAATAAGAGATATAAGAGCCTAAAGTACTACCACAGAATATATTAAAATATATTAAGAAGAAACAAAAGAGGAGACATACAATGAAATTACTCGAAGAGCGCATTCGCAAAGATGGTACGGTAAAAGCAGGAAATGTATTAAAAGTAGATTCTTTTCTGAATCATCAGATGGATATTGATCTGTTCAATGAAATGGGAAAAGAGTGGGCGCGTCTGTTCGCAGACCGTAAGATTACGAAGATCCTGACTGTGGAGGCTTCCGGTATCGGTATTGCCTGTGTGGCAGCCCAGCATTTTCATGTGCCGGTGGTATTTGCAAAAAAGTCCCAGTCCGTAAATATTGACGGAGAAGTATATTCCACCAAGATCGAATCCTTTACGCACAAAAGAGTATATGACGTGATCGTCTCCAAAAAATTTCTGCATCCGGAAGATCATATTCTGATCATTGATGATTTCCTGGCCAACGGATGCGCACTGGAGGGTTTGATCGACATTGTCAATAAAGCGGGAGCTTCTGTAGAGGGTGTCGGCATTGCCGTTGAGAAGGGATTCCAGAAGGGCGGCGACCTGATCCGTTCCAAGGGTATCCGTGTAGAGTCGCTCGCTATTGTGGAAAGTATGGATGACAAAACAGGAGAGATCACATTTCGATCTTAAGAGTTAGATAACTATTCAGAACCACATTCGCAAACGAGTTAATAAAAATTTAATACTTCTCTTGACAAGAAGTCAGACAAATGCTTATACTGACTAATGTTGAGAGAGTACAATAAAGGGGTCGTATGAAGGTGTCATACACCCTTTTTGCGTTGACTCACCGGTTTATCTGCAGATCTGTGCCCGCGCTGCTACATGGATCTGTAACGAAGCAGCAGCGCAGAAAGAGGAGAATTATGAAAAAGAAAGTCGTAAGTTTACTCGCAGCTATGGCTCTCGCAGTTACTGCTCTGGCAGGATGCGGATCCAATAACGCAGCTACCACCGGCACAGATGCTGCAACTGTTGCAGCTACTACTGAGGCAGCAGCTACTACTGAGGCAGCAGCTACTACTGAAGCAGCTGGCGAAGCTGTCAGTGGTGTAAAGGCAGGTTTTATTTTCCTGCATGATGAGAACTCTACTTATGATCTGAACTTCCTGAACGGAGCAAAGGCAGCTTGTGAGAAGCTTGGCATTGAGTACATGACCAAGACCAACATTCCTGAAGGACAGGAAGCTTATGAAGCAGCTTGTGAGCTTGCTGATGCAGGCTGCAATTTTATTTTTGCAGACAGCTTTGGACATGAGGACTACATCATCGAGGCTGCTAAGGAGTATCCCAATGTTCAGTTCAGCCATGCAACCGGAACCAAGGCTCATACCGAGGGCCTGGACAACTTCCACAATGCATTTGCTTCCATCTATGATGGCCGTTACCTTGCAGGTATCGTTGCAGGCATGAAGCTGAATGAGATGATCGCTAACGGTGATATTACCGAGGATCAGGCTAAGATGGGTTATGTAGGTGCTTATACTTATGCAGAAGTTATGTCCGGTTATACATCCTTCTTCCTGGGCGCTCGTTCCGTATGCCCCAGCGTTACCATGGATGTAACCTTTACCGGTTCCTGGTACGATGAGACCGCTGAGAAGGAAGCAGCTAACAAGCTGATCGAGGGCGGATGTGTACTGATCAGCCAGCATGCAGACTCCATGGGTGCTCCTACCGCATGTGAGACCGCAGGCGTTCCCAACGTATCTTACAACGGAAGCACTGAGGCAGCCTGCCCCAATACCTTCCTGGTATCTTCCAGAGTTAACTGGGAGCCTTACTTTGAGTATGCTATTAAATGTGTAGCAGATGGAACTCCTATCGATACCGATTGGTGTGGTACTCTGGAGACCGGCTCTGTAGAGCTGAGCGATCTTGGTGCTGCTGTAGCAGATGGTACCGCAGAAGCAGTAGAAGCTGCAAAGGCTGATCTGATCGCAGGCAAGGCTCATGTATATGATATCACCACCTTTACTGTAGACGGTAAGACCCTGGACAGCTATGAAGCTGATATCGATACTGATCCTGATTATACTCCCGACCATGAGGTAGTAAGTGACGGATACTTCCATGAGTCCGATGTTGCATTCCGTTCCGCTCCTTACTTCAATGTAAGAATTGATGGAATCAACCTGTTGGATGAGCAGTATTAATTGACTTATTGAAATAGCCCGGACGGCGCAGCGTTTATCGCCGCGCCGCCCTTTTTCTACCTTATGGATCTTTTGCTTTTGTGGATGGATGAGGTAGAAAAGGGGCGGCCAGTGTGCTTATGCCAGGTATTAAAAGACCTGAAAATTGCAGGTCGTGGATAAATTGGAAAGGTGACTAGGATGGAAAAAGAGACAAAAGTAGCTGCGGTTTCAATGAAAAACATTACCAAGACTTTTGGATCCGTGATTGCCAATGATAAGGTAAATCTGGATATCTATAAGGGTGAGATATTATCGCTGCTTGGGGAAAACGGCAGCGGTAAGACGACACTGATGAATATGCTCTCCGGTATTTATTTTCCGGATGAGGGACAGATCTTTATTAACGGTAAGGAAGAGGTCATCAAATCCCCCAAGGATGCGTTACGGCTGGGAATCGGTATGGTGCATCAGCATTTTAAGCTGATCGATGTACTTTCCGCTACCGAGAATATCATCCTGGGTCTGGAAGGCAGGCTTAATATCAAGGAGGCATCCCGTAAAATAGAGGAGATCTGTGACAAATACGGTTTTGAAGTAGATCCGAAGCAGAAAATCTATGATATGACGGTATCCCAGAAGCAGACCGTAGAGATTGTAAAGGTGCTGTATCGTGGTGCGGATATCCTGATCCTGGATGAGCCTACCGCCGTGCTGACACCGCAGGAGACAGAGAAGCTCTTTAACGTTCTCCGGAAAATGAGAGATGACGGCAAGGCTATTGTCATTATTACCCATAAAATGCATGAAGTGGAATCTCTGTCCGACAGGGTGGCTGTGCTTCGTAACGGTCAGTATATTGGAAGCATGCTGACAAAGGATACCACCGTTACGGAAATGACCAATATGATGGTGGGACATGCGGTTACTTTGAATATTGTCAGACCGGAACCTGTGAATCCGAAGCCCCGTATCGAAGTACAGGGACTGACTGTACGTAACGAAGAAGGTATCGTTAAGCTGAAGGATGTCTCCTTTACCGCCAACAGTGGTGAGATTCTGGGAATCGCCGGTATCTCCGGCTGTGGACAGAAGGAGCTTTTGGAAGCCATTGCAGGTCTGCAGGTAACAGAAGCCGGCACGATCAGTTACGTGGAAGATGATGGAAGTAAGGAAATGCTGATCGGCAAGGATCCGTTGAAGATCGCAGAGATGGGCGTATCTCTTTCTTTTGTACCGGAGGATCGTCTTGGCATGGGTCTGGTAGGCAATATGGATTTGACCGATAATATGATGTTACGTTCCTTCCGACAGGGACATACACCGTTTACGAACCGAAAGCCTTCCAAACAGCTTGCGACTGATGTGGTAGAAAATCTGGAGGTTGTAACCCCGGGTATCACCACTCCGGTACGCAGATTGTCCGGTGGTAATGTACAGAAGGTTCTCGTTGGAAGAGAGATTGCGTCTGCACCTACCGTACTGTTGACGGCTTATGCGGTACGTGGACTGGATATTAATTCTTCGTATACTATATATGACCTGATCAATGAACAGAAGAAAAAGGGCGTTGCCGTGATTTTCGTAGGTGAGGATCTGGATGTGCTGATGGAGCTGTCCGACCGTATCATGGTATTGTGCGGCGGAGAAGTCAGTGGTATTCTGGATGCGAGAAAGACAGACAAAAATGAGGTCGGTATGCTGATGACCAGAGTAGGAGGCAAAGAATATGAAGGAAAAGAATAAAGAGCCTTTGTTTCATATCGTAAAAAGAGATGCACTCCCCTGGTACAAATCGCTGGGCATCCGTTTCGTGGCAATCCTGCTGGCACTGATCCTCTGCGGTATCATTACGACGATCACCACGGGAATCAATCCTTTACAGGTATATCAGTCCATCGTTTTGGGTGCTTTCGGATCCGTCCGCAAGACCTGGGTCACTTTTCAGAATATAGCGATCCTGCTTTTGATCGCATTGGCATTGACTCCGGCATTTAAGATGAAATTCTGGAATATCGGCGGTGAGGGACAGGTGCTGATCGGCGGGCTGGCAGCAGCAGCCTGTATGATCTGTCTGGGAGATAAGCTTCCGAACGCAGTTGTGATCCTGTGCATGATCGTGGCAAGTCTGGCAGCAGGAGCCATCTGGGGCTTCATTCCCGCATTTTTCAAGGCGAAATGGAATACCAATGAGACGCTGTCTACGCTGATGATGAACTACATAGCTACTCAGTTGGTGGCATTTTATACGATAGTATGGGAGGTTCCCAAGGGATCCGGTAAGATCGGTATCATCAACCAGAACACCAATGTGGGCTGGCTACCGCAGATCTTCGGTTCCAAATATCTGTTAAGTATTGTAGTGGCAGTAGTGATCACGATATTTATGTATGTATATTTGAACTACAGTAAGCAGGGATATGAGATCTCTGTTGTGGGTGAAAGCGAAAACACTGCAAAATATGTGGGTATCAAGGTAGAAAAAGTCATTATCCGTACCATGCTGTTGTCCGGTGCTCTCTGCGGACTGGTAGGCCTGCTTCTGGTAGGAGGCATCAATCATACTGTGACTACCACGATTGCAGGTGGACAGGGATTTACCGCTGTACTGGTATCCTGGATGTCCAAGTTCAATCCTCTGACCATGGTATTCTCCAGCTTCCTGATCATATTCATGGATCGCGGAGCCAGTGAGATCTCTACCAATTTTGGACTGAATCATTCTTACTCCGATATTCTGACAGGTATTATCCTGTTCTTTATCATCGGCTGTGAGTTCTTCATTACTTACAGACTGCAGTTCCGTAAAAAAGCAGAAAAGGAGGAACAGTAAGCATGTGGTCATTTTTACTTGCATTTATTCCGAGAGCAATCGTACAGGGAATTCCTCTGTTATACGGGAGTACCGGTGAGATCATCACGGAGAAGTCCGGTAATCTGAATCTGGGAATCCCCGGCGTCATGTATGTGGGAGGTATCTGTGGTGTCATCGGATCTTTCTTCTATGAGAGATCAGCAGGAGACGCGGCGAACATGAATGGGTTTCTTGCCATTGCGATTCCGATGCTCTGCTGCCTGTTAGGATCCCTGTTGATGGGATTGCTGTACTGCTTCCTGACTGTCACCCTGCGGGCGAACCAGAACGTGACCGGTCTGGCAATGACCACCTTCGGTGTTGGCTTCGGTAACTTCTTCGGCGGATCCCTGATCAAGCTGGTAAACAGTGATGTACCTTCCATTGCACTGTCTGCTACCAGCAGTTATTTCAGTAAGTCCCTTCCTTTTGCGGGAAAACTTGGCTGGTTTGGCAAGCTGTTTTTATCCTATGGATTCCTGGCTTATCTGGCAGTGATCATTGCGTTTGCGGCATCGTATGTTCTGAGTCATACCAGAACCGGACTGCACTTAAGAGCAGTCGGTGAGGGTCCCAATACCGCAGATGCAGCCGGTATCAACGTATCCCGGTACAAATACATCGCTACCTGCGTGGGATGTATGATCGCAGGTCTGGGCGGACTGTACTATGTAATGGATTATGCCTGCGGTGTCTGGTCCAACGATGCGTTCGGTGACAGAGGCTGGCTTGCCATTGCGCTGGTCATCTTCACTATCTGGAGACCGAATATCAGTGTATTTGCTTCTTTCCTGTTCGGTGGTCTGTATATTCTGTATCTGTATCTGCCCACCGGTATCGAGCATATGGAGTATCAGGAGCTGTATAAGATGATCCCTTATGTCGTGACCTTACTGGTACTGGTCATCACCAGTATGAGGAGCAAGAGAGAGAATCAGCCCCCCGCAAGTCTGGGACTGGCGTACTTCAGAGAAGAAAGATAATAATTTTATAGAAAGACGATTAAAAACGGCGTTTTCCGGAAATTTCCGGAGAATGCTGTTTTTTAGTGCACATTTTGGAAAAAACTCACAGAAACTTTAGGAAAACTTTTGATTTTATTCGGATGGAATTTACCTGTGTCTGTTATGCTGAGATCAATTCAGAGAAAATAAACGGAAGGGAGAAAAAAGATGAAAGTATTGATCACAACAGACTGGTACAAGCCGACCATCAACGGAGTTGTTACTTCGGTATGCAATCTACGGGAGGAATTACAGCAAAGAGGACATGAAGTGAAGATCCTGACCCTGTCCCGTACAGCTCGTTCCTACGAAGAAGAGGGTGTGATCTATATGGGTTCCGTGAATGCCGGATATATTTATCCGGGAGCAAGATTTCGGGTGTCCCCGGGACGCGAACTGTATCGCGGGATTATAGAGTGGAATCCGGATATTGTACATTCCCAGTGTGAATTTTCTACCTTTTTCATGGCAAAAAAGATCGCAGAGGAATGTAAGATCCCTCTGGTGCATACTTACCATACTGTATACGAAGATTATACCCACTATTTTTCCCCTTACAAGAAATGGGGCAGGGATATGGTACAGTTCCTGACGCGACAGATCTCCGAGAAGGTGGACAGTATGATCGCTCCCAGCACAAAAATAGAGACATTACTAAAAGACTATGGCATTCATTGTCCGGTATCAGTGATCCCATCGGGGATTGATCTGAGTAAATATGACGCGCAGACCCGGACGGATTCCCGGGAGAAAATCCGAAGAAAATATAAAATGGACCGGAAGACCACAGTGCTTTTATATGTAGGTCGTCTGGCAAAAGAGAAGAATGTGGAAGAATTGCTGGAGTACCAGCAGAAAATTCAGGAGAGCGGCACAATACTGATGATTGTAGGCGGCGGTCCTTATTTGGAGATTTTACGGAAAAAGGCAGCAGAACTGGGTGTGACGGAAAGCGTTATTTTTACCGGAATGGTATCACCCGTTGAAGTAGCATCTTATTATCCGGCAGGAGATCTGTTCGTCAGCGCTTCCACCAGTGAGACCCAGGGGCTTACCTATGCGGAAGCACTGGCAGCAGGATTACCGTTATTATGCAGAAGGGATCAATGCCTGCGGGCGGTTGTGGAAGATGGCAAAAACGGCTGGCAGTACCGGACCGAAGAGGAATTCTTGAAAGACCTGAAGAACTGGAAGGAGAAAGAAGACGATGAACGCAGAGGAATGTGCAGTTATGCAAAACAGTCCGCAGAAATATTTTCCCAAAAAAGATTTGCGGGAAGCATGGAACAACTATACCAGCGTCAGATCGAAGAAAAACAGGTCGAAAGAGAAAAACGCTTGGCAAAGGGCCATCAATATTGCATCCTGGGTTAGTCTGATCCTCTGTGGAATACTGGCAGTCTGGGGCTATCAGAGCGGCATTTTCCAATCGGTGGAGACTATGCAGCAGTTTGTGAACCGTTTCGGAATGATCGGTGCACTGATCTTCGTGCTGATCCAGATCGTTCAGGTGGTGTTTCCCATCATACCGGGTGGCATCAGCTGTCTGGCAGGAGTGCTGCTCTTTGGAGCGGTGCCGGGATTTTTCTATAATTATATAGGAATCAGTGTGGGTTCCTGTATTGCTTTTGGAATAGCAAGAAGTCTGGGAAGACCGGTGCTGTACAAGATGTTTCCCGGGAAAATGATTGAAAAATACCTGACATGGACGGAGTTGAAGGGGAGATTTTTGAAATTATTTACACTGGCAATCTTTCTGCCGGTGGCACCGGATGATTTTCTCTGTTATCTCGCCGGAACGACGAATATGACATGGAAACAGTTTGTGACAGTCATCTTTTTGGGAAAGCCTTTCTCCATTGCGCTGTATAGTCTGGGACTGACGACACTGTTTCAGGTGATTTTCCACCTATTATAGGAGAGTATACTTATGAAAATTTATATATATAAAGGCGGACTTTCACTGGTGGCAAAAAGCGGCGTCGGCAGCGCCATCCGCCATCAGGAGAAGATGCTGCGAGCAGCAAAAGTGACCGTGACGGACGTCTGGAAAGAGGCGGATATCGTACAGATCAATACCGTATTGCCTGATTCGCCGCTGGTGGCACGGCGGGCAAGACGGCAGGGAAAAAAGGTCATCTATTATGGGCATTCCACTATGGAAGATTTTAAGAATTCTTTTATCGGTTCCAATCTGGCGGCTCCTTTATTCAAAAAATGGATCCGCCATTGTTATAGACAGGGAGATGTGGTTATCACACCAACGGAATACTCCCGGGAATTGTTAATGAAATATGATCTGCATCGGGAGATTTACGCACTGACCAATGGTGTGGACACTGAATTTTTCCACAAAACAGAGCAGGCAGGTGGACGATTCCGGGAATTTTTTCATCTTCCTGTGGATAAAAAGGTCGTGATATCTGCCGGGCATCTGATTCACAGAAAAGGAATCGAGGATTTTCTGGAAATGGCAAAAAGGATGCCAGACATTATTTTTCTATGGTTTGGGGGCGGGAACAATGCGTTGATTCCGGCAGAGATCAAAAAGGCTGTGGCAGAGAAGCCGGAAAATGTGATCTTTGCCGGTTTCCAACCGTCCGGGATCCTGCGGGATGCGTACTGTGGTGCGGATGCATTTGCTTTTTTCAGTTATGAAGAGACGGAAGGAATCGTGGTATTGGAGGCATTATCCTGTGAGATTCCTGTGATCGTGAGAGACATTCCGGTGTATGAAGGGTGGCTTACCGACGGCGAGCAGGTGCGCAAAGCCAGCGATCCGGATTCCTACGAGCGGGCAGTCCGAGACATCTTGTACGAAGAACCGCGGGAAAAAGTAAGACGCAGAATCCGGGCAGGCAGGGCACTGGCGGAGGAACACAGCATGCGGGCGACAGGTGAGAAACTGTATCAGATAGAGCAGAAGCTTTTGTAGACATCCCTCTTGCAAATTCAGAGTCTTTATCATAAAATGAGAGTACCTTACAAAGGAGGTGCTTACGATGAACCTTGTAATTACTATCAGCCGAAGATTCGGAACAGGAGCCAGTCTGATCGCACAGGAGTTGTCTGAGAAGCTGGGGGTGCCGGTATATGATAAGGCGTACATAGAGCATGAACTGGATGGTGACAGTTATGCTACGGAAGCGGAGGTCATTAAGGAATTGGCGGAACATCCCTGTATTATTCTGGGACGTTGTGCATCCGAGATCCTGAAGGATCAGCCGAATGTATTTAACGTGTATGTGTGCGCGGATAAGGAAGATCGTATTGAACGTATCATGAAGAAGGAAAGTCTTCCCCACGATGAGGCAAAAGAAATGCTTGAGAAAAATGATGCGGAGCGCGCCGACTATTATTATGAAAATACCGGTAAAGTGTGGGGTGATGTGAATAATTATCATATGATCCTCGATACCACCAAACTGGGAATCGAAAATTGTGCGGATATCCTGATCCGGTATTTTGAAAGAGTGGAAATTATTTGACAGCCCGGAATGCGAATGGGCGTTACGATTTCGAGAGTATACAGCACGAAGAAATCGTTTAGGATATAAATAGAGAATAGATTGTAAACAGATGCCTGACACGGACATCTGTTTTTTTATGAAAAACATTTTAAACATAGTAATAAAATTAATCAATTATACAACATTATAAAATTAAAAGTATGGTTTTAAATATAACAAAAAATGATATATACAATTGAAAATTTTAATCAAATAATAAAAAGGAATAATCACTGAATAAAATAGCTTTTTTCTTGAGTTTATAGGTATATGACAAAAATGTCACATTAAAATACATCAATTAACAAGATAAGAATATATCTTGCTTACAGAAATTATGAGTGTTAAGATAATGCAATCAGATAAGTGAAAATAGTAAAAACAGCAGGTTTTGAAAATAAAAAGTAATCATACGGCAGGAGGATTTCCATGAACAGCGCAGACATTGCAGCAAAATATCAGAAAACTTATTTTATGCCCCCCGAGGTGACCTACGACTGGGTAAAAAAGGACAGTATTACCAAGCCCCCTATCTGGTGCAGCGTTGACTTAAGAGACGGCAACCAGGCATTGATCGATCCCATGAGTCTGGAAGATAAGCTGGAATTCTTCAAGATGTTGGTAAAGATCGGTTTCAAGGAGATCGAGGTTGGTTTTCCCGCTTCCTCCGATACGGAGTACAATTTTATCCGTGCATTAATTGAGCGCGACATGATCCCGGAGGATGTGACTATTCAGGTATTGACGCAGGCGAGAGAGCATATCATCCGCAAGACCTTCGAAGCAGTCAAGGGAGCGCCCCACGCAGTGATCCATCTGTATAATTCTACTTCCGTAGAGCAGAGAGAACAGGTATTTAAGAAGGACAAGGAAGCTATTAAGAAGCTGGCGGTAGACGGTGCCCGGATGTTAAAGAATCTGGCAGATGAGACCGAAGGTAACTTCACCTTTGAGTACAGCCCGGAGAGCTTTTCTCAGACCGAGGTGGATTATGCATTGGAAGTCTGCAATGCAGTACTGGAGGTATGGAAACCCACCGCTGACCGCAAGGCTATCATCAATCTGCCTACCACCGTACAGGTGGCAATGCCTCACGTATTTGCGTGTCAGGTAGAATATATGCACAAGCATTTGAAATATCGTGATAATGTAGTACTCAGCGTACATCCCCATAACGACAGAGGCTGCGGTATCAGTGATGCGGAGTTTGGCGTACTGGCCGGAGCAGATCGTGTGGAGGGTACTTTGTTCGGCAATGGCGAGCGTACCGGTAATGTAGATCTGGTAACCGTTGCACTGAATATGATGTGTCACGGTGTAGACAGCAGACTGGATTTCTCTCATATTATGGAGATCCGTGAAGCTTATGAGAATTTCACCGGTATGAAGGTGCATGAGAGAGTTCCTTATGCGGGAGATCTGGTATTTACCGCATTTTCAGGTTCCCATCAGGATGCCATCAGTAAAGGTATGGCATGGCAGAAGGAAGGCAGGACCGGCAAGCGCTGGGATATTCCTTACCTGCCTATCGATCCTGCAGATGTGGGAAGAGAGTACGAATCCGATGTTATCCGTATCAACAGCGTATCCGGTAAGGGCGGCGTAGCATTCGTATTGAAGCAGCAGTTTGGATTCTCACTGCCTGCAGCTATGAAGGAAGAAGTCGGCTACCTGGTAAAGGGTATCTCCGACAGGCGTCATCAGGAATTACTTCCCAAGGAGATCTACGCGATCTTCGAGGAAAATTATATTTATCCCCGTAGTATCTTCAATGTTCCGGAGTGTCACTTCAAGCAGGAGAACGGTATTCAGGCAGAAGTGACCATTGATCAGGGCGGCGCTTCCAGAACCATTACCACCATGGGTAATGGACGTCTCGACGCAGTCAGCAATGCTATTAAGACATACTTCGGTATTACCTATGAACTGTCTGTTTACGAAGAACATGCGATTTCCAGAGGTTCTAACTCTAAGGCAGCTACCTATGTAGGCATCGTCCATGACGGTAAGTTCTACTGGGGTGTCGGCGTGGACGAAGATATCATCAAGAGTTCCATCGCTGCATTGGTATCCGCTGTGAACAAGCTGGCAGCAGAGCAGCATATCACCTCCGGCAGAGAGGAGCGGATCGTGGAGATCATCAGTTTCATCCAGAAGAACTACGTGGATGTAACACTGGATATGCTGGTAGATACCTTCCATCTCTCCAAGCCGTATTTGTCCAAATACATTAAGGAAAAGGCCGGCATGACCTTCCAGGAGGTTGTAAGGGAAGAACGCATGAAGAAGGCAAGAATGCTCTTGAAGGAGACCAACCAGACGGTGGAGACCATAGCGGCTAACGTTGGTTACGAGAATGTGGAGCATTTCAATCGCCTGTTCAAAAAGGCTTATGATATGACTCCGGTACAGTATCGGAAACAGAGTGCGGAATAACAGGAGTCTATTCAGCAAATTAAATTTAGGAATGGCTTTTTAAGTGTTGATTATCGGGTAAACAAAGTATAACATAATTTTATCATTGTATAAAAATATGCTGAATATTGACAATTTATGACAGTAAAGTTATACTAAAGTAGTATGTGGTCATAGAATAAGACCACAACTTATGGAGGGACAAGATAATGAATAACAGAGAGAAAGCAAAGGCAGTACAAAAGAAATTCAACCAGCGACTGGGAATTTATTACGGCGTGATGGCAGCAGGTGTCATTGTGGCAGCCATCGGACTGATGACACAGATCAACGTATTGACCCTGCTGGGAGTGGTAGCATTTTTTGCAGGATTAGTGATCCTCAGCTGGGTAGACGGGTATACCGAGTATGCAAAACGTGTTATGACAGCAAAAGCTCTGATGGGTGAAGAGATGCCCGAGGATGTGGTAAATGCCGGTATTGAACTGGTAAAGAAGCAAGGTGGAAGCCTGTCTGCACTTAAGAGCCAGACCAGAGAGTTCTCTCATATTTTATATCATCTGTGCCAGGGTATTTTCACCGGGGCAGCCATGCTGGAGAAGATCCCCGGACTGAAGTCTGTATCCGGTATTGCACAGAGTATGATCAAGAAAGCTTACAGAAGAATCAATCTGTTGTTAGAGGGTTATCTGTTTGCAAAATACGGCGAGATGACCAAGGAGACTTATTATGACGGCGTATCTCTGTTGTTACAGGATGGCAGGACTTTTCTGGTAAAATCCGTAAAAGATGCCGCTGTATCTGAATTGCTGGTAACCCTGAGTGTGATCGGTACTCTGGTATTTGTAGCTTTGGGCGGCATACTGAAAAATGTTGTGTTTGTTGTATTGGGCATTGCCTGTGTGGTTCTGTATGTGGTAGTAGGCATTGTATATGACAGCAACAAAGATTTCGATATGTTGGCAAGCTATATTGAGTATGCTTCCACACATGAAGTCAACGAAGAGTATCGTAACAGCCTGCTGGCAGCGACGGATGCCGCTACTCAGGTGAACATGGTAGCCGGTGCACTGAAGAACCCTGCCGTAAATGGTATTATGGGCGCGGCCGGAGCAGCAGAGAAGCTGTTTGGAAATAAAGATGAGAAATAAGAATTAGGCCATACCCATTCGCAGACACTGAAGTGCCTGCGGATGTACGGTTGTCGCCGTATAAATCCAAAAAGAAAGATACGCCTTTGTGAGCAAGTTCCAAGGAGCTGCGCCATGCGCATTCGTAGACGCGCTGCGTCTACTTCATGTACGGCTGTCGCCGTATAAATCCAAAAAGAAAGATACACCTCTGTGAGCAAGCTCCCACGGTGTATCTTTCTTTTTGTCTTTGCATGGCTTGTAGCTTTTAACATAATGACAGGTCTGAAAAACAAAAATAGGTAGAAATATTTGTCTTTTTCGATTATGATGAAAACATAGAGCAAGAGAATTCGTATCGCGGCATCGGCCGGAGCGACAAGAGTAAGAACATATAAATGGACGGGGCTTACACAGTAAGCAGATAGGAGCAGAAAATGGAAATGAAAGAGACGATTCTGAAGACTTTCGCAGAAGTATTTGGAGATGCAGAGGGTGCCAAGGCTTATTTTGCACCGGGACGTGTGAATCTGATCGGTGAACATACCGACTATAACGGCGGACATGTATTCCCCTGTGCACTGACCATTGGTACTTACGGCGTGGCAAGAAAAAGAAACGACAATAAACTGCGTTTCTATTCCATGAATTTCGATCAGCTGGGCGTGATCGAGTCTTCTCTGGACGACCTGGTACCCAGCAAGGAAGCGAATTGGACCAATTATCCCAAGGGAGTGATCTGGGCTTTCGGCGAGAAGGGCATGAAAGTGACTTCCGGTATGGATCTGCTGTTAAACGGTAATATCCCCAACGGTTCAGGACTTTCTTCTTCCGCTTCCGTAGAAGTGCTGACTGGCTACATCCTGAGGGATTTCTTCGGCTTTGATGTGACCAATCAGGATCTGGCGCTGATCGGACAGTTCTCTGAGAACAAATACAACAAGGTAAACTGTGGTATCATGGATCAGTTTGCCATTGCCATGGGTAAAAAGGACAACGCTATTTTTCTGGATACTGCGACTCTGGAGTATGAGTATGCACCGATCCATCTGGAGAATGCGAAGATCGTGATCGCATGCAGTAATAAAAAGAGAGGCCTGGGAGATTCCAAGTACAATGAGCGCCGCAGTGAATGTGAGACTGCACTGGCAGAGCTTCAGCAGGTAGTGAAGATCAAGACGCTGGGCGACCTGGATGAGGAGACCTTTGAGAAGTTCAAGGCTATTATCAAGAGTGATGTCCGCAGAAAGCGTGCAAAGCATGCAGTATATGAGAATCAGAGAACGATCCGTGCGGTTGAAGCGCTGAAGAACAATGATGTGAAGCTGTTTGGTGAGCTGATGAATGCATCCCACGTATCCCTGCGGGATGATTATGAAGTAACCGGTATTGAGCTGGATACTCTGGTAGAGGAAGCATGGAAGGTAGATGGTGTCATTGGATCCCGTATGACCGGTGCCGGCTTTGGCGGATGTACCGTAAGCATTGTGAAGGATGAAGCTATTGATACCTTTATCGAGCAGGTAGGCAAAGCATACAAGGAAAAGATCGGCTATGCGGCTGATTTCTATGTAGTAGAGATCGGTGACGGCCCCCAGACCCTGTAAGAAAAGTAAGGTTCCTATGCAAACAGAAAGTGAGTGCCGCGGAAGCTGTCCGAATGGTTCGGCGGCAGAATGGAGAAAAAATGGATATTCAGGTATTAATTCGTAAATTAGTATCCTACGGAGTACAGACAGGACTGGTTCCGGAGGAAGATGTGATCTATACCACCAACCGTCTGTTGGAGCTGTTTGAACTGGATGAGCTGGAAGACCGTGACAATGTGACCATGCGCGAGGATGAACTGGAAGAGGTTCTGAAGGGCATGCTGGATTACGCTTATGAAAAAGGCATTCTCAAGGAGAACAGTGTGGTATACCGCGATCTTTTCGATACGAAGATCATGGGACTGTTGATGCCCAGACCCAGTGAAGTGATCCGTCATTTCCATGAGCTGTACGAGCAGGTATCTCCTGAGGCAGCTACCGACTATTATTATAAATTAAGCAGAGATTCCGACTATATCCGCCGTTATCGTATCTGCAAGGATATGAAATGGGTGGCTCCCACCAAATATGGCGATCTGGATATTACCATCAACCTGTCCAAGCCCGAGAAGGATCCCAAAGCCATCGCCGCAGCAAAACTGGCAAAGCAGTCCGGTTATCCGAAGTGCCTGTTGTGCCGTGAAAATGAGGGTTATGCAGGCCGTGTGAACCATCCTGCCCGTCAGAACCACCGTATCATTCCGGTGACCATTAACGGCAGCCAGTGGGGATTCCAGTATTCTCCGTATGTATATTATAATGAGCACTGCATCGTATTTAACTCTCAGCATGTGCCTATGAAGATCGAGCATGCGACCTTCTGTAAGCTGTTTGATTTCGTAAAGCAGTTCCCTCATTATTTTGTAGGTTCCAATGCGGATCTGCCCATCGTAGGCGGTTCCATCTTAAGCCACGATCATTTCCAAGGTGGCCATTACGAGTTTGCCATGGCGAAAGCTCCGGTAGAGAGAACGTTCTCCGTAGCCGGTTTCGAGGATGTGGATGCCGGTATCGTGGCATGGCCTATGTCCGTGATCCGTCTTAGCGGTACGGATACTGACCGTATCATTGCACTGGCAGATGTAATCCTGAACAAGTGGAGAGAATATACGGATGAAGAGGCATTTATCTATGCCTACACCGATAACGAGCCTCATAACACCATCACTCCCATTGCAAGAAAGAGAGGAGACAAGTTCGAACTGGATCTGGTGCTGCGTAACAATATCACCACAGAGGAGCATCCGCTGGGAGTCTATCATCCCCATGCAAAGCTGCATCATATCAAAAAAGAGAATATCGGCCTGATCGAGGTTATGGGTCTGGCAGTACTGCCTGCCCGCCTGAAGGGCGAGATGGCGCATCTGAAGGAAGCAATCCTCGCCGGTAAAGACTTAAGAGCTGATGAGGAACTGGCAAAGCATGCAGACTGGGTAGACGAGTTCCGTCCGAAATACGATGCCATCACTGCTGAGAACATCGACGGTATCGTAGAGAAGGAGATCGGTCTGGTATTCATGCAGGTATTGGAAGATGCCGGTGTCTACAAGAGAACTGAGGAAGGCCAAAAGGCATTCGATCGTTTTGTTAAAAGCTTATAATCATATTTTTGTTGAATGTTTGTTGTACATTTGTTGCGAGGAAAAGGAATTGTGGTGACACAATTCTTTTTTCTTAGTATAATAATCCCATGAAATTCTTATTAACAGCTATTAATGCAAAATTCATACATTCCAATCCTGCTATTTACAGCCTGCGTGCCGGTGTGGGAGAAAAGTTACAGCCCTATGTGGAACTGGCGGAATTCACCATCAATGAATCCTTGGAAAGTATTCTGGAGGGGATCTGGAAGCGTCAGCCAAAGGTAATAGGATTTTCCTGTTATATCTGGAACTGGAAGCTGATCCGGGAAATTCTGACGGAACTGCCGAAGATCCTGCCGGATACGGAGATCTGGCTGGGAGGACCGGAGGTGACTTATGATGGACCGGGGCTTTTAAGCGAGTTCCCTCAGGTTACCGGAATCATGGTGGGAGAAGGAGAAGTTACCTTCCGGGAGGTACTGGGCCAATATGTGCGGGAAGCAGAAAGCACCGGACAGTCCGAACAGCAACCCGAACCCGACAGCATAGAACAGCAGGCAGCAGATCGAACGGGAACGCTTGCAGGAAAGTCTGTGGCAGAGCGCTTTGGACAGATCCCCGGTCTGTGTCTTGCCTCCGGTTATACGGCACCCCGAGAACTGACGGACTTGACCACACTTCCTTTTCTCTATGAGGATATGGAGCCTTTTACGAATCGTATCATCTATTATGAGACCAGTAGAGGATGCCCTTACCGGTGCAGCTATTGCCTGTCCTCCATAGATAAAAAAGTGAGACTACGTGACATAGATGTCGTAAAAAGAGAACTGCAGTTTTTCCTGGATCAAAACGTAAAACAGGTGAAGTTCATTGACCGGACGTTCAATTGTGATCACAAACATGCCATGGAGATATGGGAGTATATTTACAAACATGACAATGGCGTCACCAACTTCCATTTCGAGATTTCCGCGGACATTTTGCGCGAAGAAGAGATTGTCCTGCTGAACCGCTTTCGTCCGGGACTGGCACAGCTGGAGATCGGGGTACAGTCTACGAATCCGGAGACAATACGATCCATTCACCGTGTCATGAATGTGGACAAGCTGGAGAAAATTGTAGCGGCCATTCACAGAGGACAGAATATTCATCAGCATTTGGATCTGATCGCGGGTCTTCCTTATGAAGATTATGAGAGCTTCGGCGGATCCTTTGACAGGGTGTATGCAATGCAGCCGGAGCAGTTACAGTTAGGCTTCCTGAAGGTATTAAAGGGATCTGATATGCATGAGCATGCAAAGGAATATGGCATTCGCTATTTGGAACTGCCGCCCTATGAAGTGTTGTACACGAACTGGATCAGCTATGGAGAGATCCGGAGACTGAAACGGATCGAAGAGATGGTAGAGCTGTATTATAACAGCGGCCAGTTCACTCATACCCTGCCGGTTCTGGAAAAAGCATTCCCCGGTCCCTTTGCCATGTATGAGGCACTGGCGGATTATTATCAGGAGCAGGGATATTTTACGAACAGTCCGGCCAGAGCTTATCGATATCAGATCTTATTGGAGTTCGCAGCGATGAAAGATCCGGCCAACCGTGAGATTTACAGAGAACTTCTGACGTATGATATGTACCTTCGGGAGAACCTGAAGAGCAGGCCTGCGTTTGCGGCAGAGATCACGGAAGAGGAAAAACAGAATATCCGCCGTTTTTACCAGACGGAAGAGCAGGAGAGACATTATCTTCCTGCCTATGATCAGTATGACTGGAAACAGTTAAGCCGAATGACACACTTAGAACCGTTCCGCTATCCGGAACCTCATTATGTTCTGTTTGATTATCAAGAACGGAATCCATTAAATTATGAGGCAAAGGTACAGGTGATCAGGAATCCGATACTATAAGTACAGGAGAAGATCGGTTCATAAAAATTGAGGTATGCAGTCAGAATATATCGGAGGAACCGGCTGCAAAATGGAGATCAGTATGTATGACACTTATGTCAGTATAGATTTGGAGACCACGGGCCTGAATCCCAAGAGAGATCGGATCATAGAGATCGGAGCGATCCGTGTGGAGCAGGGACAGATTGTGGAAGAATTTTCTACGTTTGTGGATCCGGGGCGGAAATTGGAAGAACGGATCACAGAACTTACGGGAATCCGGGACGAAGACCTTGCGGATGCACCTCAGCTGGATGAGGTTTTCCCAAAATTATTGGAATTTATGGGAGAATTACCGTTGCTGGGACACAGCATTTTGTTTGATTATTCTTTTTTGAAAAAAGCGGCAGTGGACAGGAAGATTACTTTTGAGAGATCGGCGGTGGACACTTTGCAGATTGCCCGGAGATATCTGCCGGAACTGCCTCATCGTAATCTGGGGTATCTGTGTCAGTATTATGAGATCCCGCATCATGCACACCGGGCTCTGGAGGATGCGAAAGCAACGGACCGGTTGTTCCGAAAGCTGATAGAACTGTTTTACAGGGAGGAAACCGGTGGACAGGCATCGACAGAAGCTGTCGGAAAATCGGCAAAGAAGAATTTATTTGAGCCGCAGCCATTACATTTTCAGGTAAAAAGAGATACGCCTGCGACGAAACCGCAAAAAGAGCGGTTATATCGTCTGGCAGAGCAGCATAAGATAACTTTGGAGGTCGATGTGGAAAAGCTTACCCGCAGTGAGGCGAGCAGGCTTGCGGATAAGATTCTTGCAAAGTACGGACGATAGAATTACGCAAAGCGGAACGCAGTCCTTCCGCACGTTGGATCAGATCGGCAATTTTGTCATATTCCTTCCGGCCGGCATAGATTTTAGCCAGCGCATAGTAAGTACGGCTGACGTCGGTGCCGATGGAGACGGCATACGCGAGAATCGTTTCCGCATCATCTGTCAGACCGGAATCCAGAAGCAGATCGGCCCATTGTTGCAGAGTACGTACTAATACAGTGTAATTCTGATCGTATTGGGACAGCGGTGTAATGTTCGCAGTGCCGTATTCCAGTTTCAGATCTGTGTTGGTGAAGCCTGTGAGATTTACGATCGGCTGTGTGGACAGAGAAGTAAGGAGACTACGGTATTCTTCGGCTCTTTCGTTGTCCGGAAGAGCATCCATGGGAAGCTTATCCAGGGGGATTTTCACATAGTCCAGATCATCCAGAGGCTTTTTGCGGACGGAGTTGGCTTTCCGCTCTCTGGCCCAGAACTCTTTTTCCCTGTTTTCCGCGATGCGCTGTTGGCGTTTGGTAGCATGTGCCACTACGGCAATCAGTATGATTAAACTTGCCAAAATCTTTAAACTCATATATAATATCCTTTCAGAGTAAAAGTGATTTTTGAAGCATTTATGGAGGTTTTTACCATGTTTAATATGAATAATAAAAAAGTAAAACAGCGAATCTCCGCAGCTATCATCGTGCTGCTTGTGATTGCTATGATTGTACCTACTATAACATCTATTTTTTACTAATTCAACTGCGGATGGAACAGTAGACGTGCCCGAAGGAAGGGCAGAGGAGTATTATGAAAAAATATCGTAAGGGATTTTACGGCATTCTGTTATTGACTTTGACGATGTTGTTCGGAATGACAGCGCAGGCCAAGACAGATGATACTATTAAGACAGGAATTTATGCCGGGGATGTGGAACTGTCCGGAATGACGGCACAGGAAGCAACAGCGGTTATCGAAGAACATATCGAAAGTCTGAAGGACGTGGAGATCACACTGCTTGCGGCAAATGATCATGATGTGACCACCACAGCCGGAGATCTGGGTGTGACCTGGAAGAATCCGGAGCTGGTGCAGGAAGCATTGGAACTGGGGACACATGGAAATGTTATTGAGCGTTACAAGACCCTGATGGATCTGCAGCATGAAAATTACGTATATCCCATTGAACTGGATTTTGACTTGCAGGCGATCAACGATCTGCTGACCAGATGCACCAAGTATGATCAGGAAGCCATCAACGTCTCTCTGAAGAGGGACGGCGGTAAGTTTACCGTAGTGGAAGGTCAGACCGGATATGTGCTGGATGTAGAGAAATCTATCGATGCGGTATATGACTATCTGACAGAAGAGTGGAATCATGAGGCCTGCAGCATTCCTTTGGAGATCGTAGTGGATGAGCCGAAGGGAAGTGCTGAAGAACTGGCACAGGTAACGGATGTACTGGGAAGCTTTACCACATCGTATAAGACATCCGGATCCTCCAGAAGTGCAAATGTGGCGAATGGCTGCAGTCTGATCAACGGAACGACCCTGTATCCGGGAGAAGAATTTTCTACTTATAAGACGGTATCTCCTTTTTCCGTGGCGAACGGCTATTACATGGCGGGCTCTTATGTCAGCGGAAAAGTGGTAGACAGTCTGGGCGGCGGTATCTGCCAGGTATCCACTACCCTGTACAATGCAGTATTACTTGCGGAGCTGGAAGTAACGGAACGTTATAATCATTCCATGATCGTAGGCTATGTGGATCCTTCCGCAGATGCAGCGATCGCTGAGAGCTCCGGCAAAGACTTTAAGTTTGTAAACAATACAGATGCACCGATCTACATAGAAGGCTATACGCATGACAAGCAGATCACGTTCAACATCTATGGCAAGGAGACCAGAGCTGCCGGACATTCGGTACGTTATGAAAGTGAAGTGCTGGAGACGATCACACCCCCTGCGGATCAGATCTATGCTGATGCCGGTCAGCCCATCGGTTATATCGTAACCGAGAGTGCGCATATCGGCTATAAGGCAAGATTATGGAAGATCACGATGGAAAACGGTGTAGAGGTCAGCAGAGAGCAGGTCAACAGCAGTACTTATAAGATGGTGCCCCGCAGTGCCACTGTGGGAACCGCTACTTCGGATCCCCAGGCGTATGAAGAGATCATGGCAGCTATCAGTACAGCGAACATTGATCATGTGAAAAACGTGGCAGCAGCGTTAAATGCAAGAGCAGCAGCGGCTGCTGGGCAGACAGAAATCGTAGACGACTAAAGGTGAGACAATGAACAGCGGCAAGGTACCCGTGAACGTCCTGAAACGTTCCGTTCTCAGACAATTGAAAAATAAAAGGACAGAAATAGCAAATAGCGCAGGTCTGGGGGCAGACTGCGCTGTTTTTGCGCCTTTTTCCGAGGGACAGCTGGTAACCTGCGTTCAGGAAGGCGTCGTAGAACTTCAGTGTGAGAACGACCTGGCAGAGGCGGAGAGAGAGGATCTGTCCGTGATGCCGATGCGTCGTATTTTCCAAAAGTGTGCAAACAATCTGGCAGCGGCGGGCGCAGAGCCTGTGGCGGCAGAGCTGGTGATCTTCCTGCCGGAGACGGTGGAGGAGCCGGAGCTGAAGGCACTGATGGAAGAGGCGGAGAAAGCAGCCGATGATCTGAATATCCAGATCATCGGCGGTCAGACCAGAGTAAGCTCTGCGGTAAGACAGCCGATTGCTACGGCAACGGGATACGGTATCCTGAGTGAAGTTGCAGTGACGCAGGTATCCGCAGGGAAAAATCTGGCGGGTCAGGATATCATTATTACCAAGTGGATCGGTTTGGAGGGTACCGCGGATCTGGCGACCCGGAACCGTGAAAAGCTTCTTGAGAGATACCCGGCGTATCTGGTGGAAGAAGCAGCGGCGTTTGACCGGTATTATTCTATTTTACCGGAGGCCGCTACCGCCGTGAAGTCCGGCGGTTGTACCATGCATGATGTCTCCGAGGGCGGTGTATTTGCAGCGCTGTGGGAGATGGCAGAGGGTGCAGGTGTTGGACTGACAATAGATATGAAGAAGCTTCCTCTCAGACAGGAGACAGTGGAGGTATGTGAATTCTGTAATGTAAATCCTTATGAACTCAGATCCGGCGGCAGCCTGATCATTGCTAGTCCGGAAGGAACTGCAGTGGTGGAAGCACTGGCGGCAGAGGGAATTCCGGCAGTGATCGTAGGAAGATTTACAGACAGTAATGAACGACTGATCCTGAATGAGGACGAAGTCCGTTATATGGATCGTCCTCAGAGAGATGAGATTTATAAAAGCGTGTAAAATTCTGAATCCACCCCTTATGTAAGGGAAAATGCAATATAAAAGTTATAAAGGAGATAGTGGCATGAGAGAAGAATTATTAGCGATCATAGAGAAGAACAGCAGGATCGATCTGAAGGAACTGGCAGTGATCCTGGGAGTGGAAGAGATCGATGTGGTAAATGAACTGGCAGCACTGGAGGCAGAGGGGATCATCTGTGGTTATCATACTCTGATCAACTGGGAGAAAACAGACATTGAAAAAGTAAGTGCTTTGATCGAGGTACGTGTAACTCCCCAGAGAGGCCAGGGCTTTGACAGTATTGCAGAGCGTATCTACAAATATCCTGAAGTGCGCAGTGTGTATCTGATGTCCGGAGCGTATGATCTGATGGTCATTCTGGAGGGTAAGACCCTGCGGGAGGTATCTAATTTTGTATCTGACAAGCTGTCCACACTGGATTCCGTGCTGAGTACAGCAACGCATTTTATCCTGAAGAAATACAAGGATCACGGAACCGCATTTGCTACGAAAAAAGAAGATGAAAGAGAGATGATCACTCCATGAGAAATCCATTAGCAGATAAAGTAGTGGATATCAAGCCATCGGGTATCCGCAAATTTTTTGACATTGTAAGCGAGATGCAGGATGCCATCTCTCTGGGTGTGGGAGAACCGGATTTTGATACTCCCTGGCACATCCGGGACGAGGGTATCTATTCCCTGGAAAAAGGAAGAACCTTTTATACCTCCAATGCCGGTCTGAAGGATCTGCGTCAGGAGATCTGCAACACGATCCGGAGAAAACAGGGCGTATCCTATGACTGGCAGCATGAAGTGCTGGTGACAGTCGGTGGCTCTGAGGCGATCGATATCGGACTGCGTGCCATGTGCAATCCGGGAGATGAAGTCCTGATCCCCCAGCCCAGCTACGTATCTTATGAGCCCTGTGCGATCCTGGCAGGAGCGACTCCGGTGATCATTGACCTGAAGGCAGAGAATGAATTCCGCCTGACAGCAGAGGAGCTGGAGGCAGCCATTACGGACAAGACGAAGGTACTGATCCTTCCGTTTCCCAACAATCCCACGGGAGCCATTATGGAAAAGTCTGATCTCGAGGCTATTGCAAAGATCATTGAGGAGCATGACATTTTTGTCATGTCCGATGAGATCTATTCAGAGCTTACCTATAAAGAGAAGCATGTTTCCATCGTCAGCCTGCCCGGCATGAAGGAGAGAACCGTTTATATCAACGGCTTCTCCAAGGCATATGCCATGACTGGATGGAGACTGGGATACTGTTGCGGGCCCGCAGCCATTATTCAGCAGATGACGAAGATCCATCAGTTTGCCATCATGTGTGCTCCCACCACCAGCCAGTATGCGGCAGTGGAAGCTTTGAAAAACGGAGATCCCGACATCGAGGAGATGCGTACGGCGTATAATCAGAGAAGACGCTTTTTGATGAATGCGTTCCGTGAGATGGGGCTGGAGTGCTTTGAACCTTACGGTGCATTCTATGTATTCCCCTGCATCAAGGAATTCGGCATGACCAGTGAAGAGTTCGCCACCAGATTCCTGGAGGAGGAAAAAGTAGCTGCTGTGCCCGGAACTGCATTCGGTGACAGTGGCGAGGGGTATCTTAGAATCTCCTATGCGTACTCCCTGGAGAAGCTGAAGATCGCCATCGGCAGACTGGGACATTTTGTAGAAAAATTAAGAGCAGAACAAAATAATAAATAAGGCATTCTAAGTAACTATTCGGAACCACAGGCTGTAAGTGGCGCTGAATAGTTACTATGCTGTAGAGGATAAATTATGCATATTATATTACACCAGCCGGAGATCCCGGCAAACACCGGAAATATCGGAAGAACCTGTGTGGCTACCGGTACCAGCCTGCATCTGATCGAGCCGTTAGGCTTTCGGTTAAATGAAAAAGAGATCAAGAGAGCCGGTATGGACTACTGGCAGCATCTGGATGTCACCAGATATATGAATTTTCAGGAGTTCCGGGAAATGCATCCCGGAGCGAAGATCTGGATGGCAACCACGAAAGCACACCAGACCTACACCGATGTGAAGTTCGGGCCGGATGACTACATCATGTTCGGCAAGGAAAGTGCCGGAATCCCCGAAGAGATCCTCGTAGAGCATGAAGAGACCTGCATCCGCATTCCCATGCTCCCCGAGATCCGTTCCCTGAACCTGTCCAACTCCGTAGCCATTGTGCTCTACGAGGCACTGCGACAGCAGGGATTCGAGAGCATGCAGAGGGATGGGGAACTTCATAGATTACATTGGAAAGAGAAAGAACAATAGGCCTCTTTACAAAACGTCCATGGAAAGGTAATATACTTTTATAATGCGATTTATAAAAGATAATGAATGAGGATGAATACATGGACAAAAGGAATTCTACAAGAGGCAGGATCATCAACTATATGTTGAACCATCCAATCACCTCCAAGGCAGAACTTTCAAAGGAACTGAATATCAGTATGCCTACGGTTCTGACGAATGTGAATGAACTGATTTCCCAGAAGCTGTTGACAGAACTGGGGGAGTATGAGTCCACCGGTGGCAGGAAGGCGAAGAGCATCGGTATCAACAAGTCCTATCGCAGAGCAATGGGGGTAGTCATCAGTGCCAATCATCTGGAAATGGTACTGATCAATCTGGGTTCCGAGATTGAAAAAAGCGTCCGGGTGCGTCTGAAGTTCTCCACGGATTTTTCCTACTGTATGCAGGTGAAAAAGGAGATAACGAAATTCCTGAAGGGAAGCTGTGCGGAAGAGGAACTGCTGGGGGTCGGCATTGCGATTCCCGGTATCATTGATCAGCAGAACCGGATTGTATTGAAATCGCATGCTTTGCAGATAGAGAACTACAGTCTGCGTTTTCTGGAGCAGGCACTGGAACTGCCGGTATATTTTGAGAATGACGCCAATGCGGCAATGTTGGCGGAAAATCCCCAGAAATATCAGGATGCCATCTATCTGTCCCTGAATCATACGCTGGGCGGAGCCTTTTGCATCAACGGGCAGCTGTTCCGGGGAAAGAATCAGAAGGCCGGAGAGTTCGGACATATGATCCTCATTCCGGGAGGACGTAAATGCTATTGTGGAAAAGTCGGCTGTACGGATGCCTACTGTGCGGAAAGTGTGCTGACAGACGACAACAGGATCTCACTGGAAACCTTTATGACACAGGTGAAGAACAAAGATGCGGCAGCAGGCGTCAAATGGGAGAACTATCTTGACCACCTTGCCATCCTGATCTCCAATCTTCGGATGGCATATGATATGGATATCATCCTGGGAGGAGATGTCGGCGGTGTCCTCGCAGAGTATATGATTCCACTCGGAGAGAAAGTCATGGGATATAATGGATTTGACCATGATGTCTCCTATCTGAAAAACTGTGCCTATGAAAAGGAAGCATCCGCAGTAGGCGCAGCAAGACACTTTTTTGCAGATATATGCCATTGATGGAATACTCAAGTAATCAAATAAAACCAGGAAAACCTGATTCGTAATGCTATACCGGCAGATGCGGATCAGTTTTTTTTTAATAAAATTTTATGACAGGTAGTTGACAAATCTTCCCTTTGGGATGATAATACAAATACTTAAATAAAGTATTTTATAAAAGCGAATACAAAACAATAAGAGAGCAAAAACTTATAACAAAAAGGAGAGGATTATTATGTTACAGGAAGTAATGACAAAACCCGGCGAGATCATATTCAGAGAGATTCCCGTTCCGGAGATCACAGAGGATCAGGTGCTGGTGAAAATCATGCGTATCGGCATCTGCGGTTCGGATATTCACGTATATCATGGCAAGCATCCCTTTACAAAATACCCCGTAACACAGGGACATGAGGTATCCGGTGAGATCGTGAAGATTGGAGACAAGGTAACACAGTTCCATGTGGGACAGAAGATCACTATTGAACCTCAGGTATATTGCGGACACTGCTATCCCTGCCGTCACGGCAAATACAACCTTTGTGAAGAACTGAAGGTTATGGGCTTCCAGACCACAGGTACCGCTTCAGAATATTTTGCGGTAGATGCATCCAAGGTGACCCCAATCCCCGAGGAAATGTCTTATGAGGAAGGAGCCATGATCGAGCCGTTGGCAGTTGCGGTTCATGGGGTAAAACAGATGGGTGATGTGACCGGTATGAACATCGTAGTTATCGGTGCAGGCCCCATCGGTAATCTCGTTGCACAGACTGCTAAAGGAATGGGAGCAGCCAAAGTTATGATCACGGATGTCAGCGATCTGCGTCTGGAAAAGGCAAAAGAGTGCAGCATCGACGTGTGTGTAAATACAAAGAATAAGGATTTCGGAGAAGCCATGGTAGAAGCTTTCGGCCCGGATAAAGCAGATGTGATTTACGACTGCGCAGGAAATAATATCACCATGGGACAGGCGATCAAATACGCGAGAAAAGGAAGCGTGATCGTACTGGTAGCTGTATTCGCTGGCATGGCGGAGATCGATCTGGCGGTAGCCAACGATCATGAACTGGATATCAAGAGTACCATGATGTACCGTCATGACGATTATGTGGATGCGATCCGTCTCGTCAATGAGAAGAAGGTACACTTACAGCCCCTGATTTCCAAAGTATTCCCGTTCCGGGATTACCTGAAAGCTTATCAGTATATTGATGATAACCGCGAGACTACCATGAAAGTCATTATTAATGTACAGGAATAAGAGGGAGACACTATGGACAACAAATACGGAGTTACGGGAATTGCACATATCGGAATTCCAACCAATGATATGGAAAAAACCATAGAATTTTACAGGAATCTGGGATTTCAGGTATTGCTGGAGACTTATAACGAAAAGGCCTGTGAAAAAGTAGCTTTTCTGCAGCTTCAAAATTACTGTATTGAAACCTTCGAAAACCATCAGGCAGTAATGGCAGACGGCGCATATCAGCATGTGGCGCTGGATGTTGCGGATATTAATGCGGCCTATGACAGGATCTGCGCGGAGGGTCACAAGATTATCACCAATGGTATAGAAGCATTGCCTTTTTGGGAAAACGGTGTGAAATTTTTCATGATCAAGGGGCCCAATGAGGAAAAGATCGAATTTTGCCAGAAACTTTAAATACAGGAAGCAGGTGGATTCAGAATGAAAAAAGAGATAGCGATCGCAGCGTTAGGAGAACTCTTGATTGATTTTACAGAAGCAGGTATCAGTAAAAACGGCAGGAAACTGTTCGAACAGAATCCCGGCGGAGCACCGGCGAATCTGTTGACGGTGGCAAGCCATATGGGATACCGGACCGCTTTCATCGGAAAGATAGGAACCGATATGCATGGAGCGTTTCTGAAAAAGACGCTGCAGCAGGAGGGGATTGCTACCGGAGCCGTGGTGGAGGATGAGCATTATTTTACCACACTGGCCTTCGTGGAAATTGATGAAAAGGGAGAAAGAAACTTCTCTTTTGCGAGAAAGCCGGGAGCTGATACTCAGCTACAGACGGAGGAACTGGATGTGAAGCTGCTCTCTGACTGTCGGATTTTTCATTTTGGATCCCTGTCTCTGACGCAGGAACCGTCAAGGGGTACAACGCTGGAGGCTATCCGGATCGCAAAGGACGCAGGAGCGCTGATCTCCTATGATCCCAATTACCGGGCATCTCTCTGGCCCGATGAGGAGACCGCCGTGGCACAGATGAAATCAGTGATTCCGCTGGCGGATGTAATGAAAGTATCCGATGAGGAGAGTCTGTTACTCACCGGAGCTGCTGACTATGAGGAAGCGGCTGATCAACTGCTTTCTAATGGTCTGAAACTGGTGGCAATTACCTTGGGAAGCAAGGGGGCGCTGGTAGCAACATCGACCTACAGAGAGATCGTGAAGGCCTTTCCTGTAAATGCCGTGGATACCACAGGTGCCGGGGATTCCTTCTGGGGCGGATTTTTAAGCTGTTATCTCTCTTATGACAAAAAAATGGAAGACCTTGGGGTGGAAGAACTCAGAAGATGCGCCCTGACCGGGAATGCGACAGCAGGACTGTGTGTACAGAAGCGGGGCGGAATTCCTTCCATCCCCACCAGAAAAGAAATCGAAGAATTTATACGGGAGAGGACGGACAGATGAAAATAGTTGCCGTAGTATTTGACATGGATGGAGTCTTATTTGATACCGAGCGGATCGGTGTGCAGAGCTGGACAGAGGCAGCAGAGCCTACCGGTTTGCAAAATGCTTACGAGATTGCGAGAATGTGCATTGGAAGAACCATTCCGGGAACCAAAGAAGTCTTCATGGCAGAAGCAGAAAAGCAGGGAATAGTGTTGGATTTCGAGAAACTGCATGCCGACTGCAGCAGACGGATCTTCGAAAAGGAGGAGAGGGACGGGCTGCCGGAGAAGCCGGGGGTACATGAAATCCTCGAATATCTTCATGAGAAAAAGATTCCTGTTGCATTGGCATCTTCCAGCAAAAAAGCGACGGTGCTCAGTCATCTGGAGAAGTCCGGGATCACCGGCTATTTTCAGAAGATCGTTACCGGAGATATGGTCACGCATGGTAAGCCATCACCGGATATCTATCTGAAAGCCTGTGAAGAACTGGGTGCAGCACCGGAGGAAGTGATAGCTATAGAGGACTCCTTTAACGGAATCCGATCGGCTTCCGCGGCAGGATTACATCCGATCATGGTACCGGATCAGCTGCAGCCTACCGAGGAGATCCTGTTGCTGGCAGAGGCAAAGTGTGACAGTTTATTGGATGTAAAACAGTTATTGGAAGATAAATACTTGAAATAAAGAGGAGTGTAGCAGAGGGAAAACAGAAGATACATAAGGGAGCTATAATATATGAAATTAGCAACATCAACGAATATCATGGATGCGGACTGCGACAGACCGTACCGGATCCCCGTCGATGTATCTGCCAGAGCATGTGCCCGCGCGGGCTATCAATATGTTGATGCCTGCCTGTGCAGCTATTGCAGAGAGGGACAACCCCTGCGGGGAGAATACTGGGAAAAGTGGATCGAAGAAACCGTAGCGCTGAAAGAAGAACTGAACATACAGTTCCCGCAGGCGCACGCGTACTGGACGATCGGGGAAGGCTTTCTCCCGGACAGAACCCGCAGTGACGGCGAACTGGGGGAAGAACTTATGCGGCGCAGTGTTCTTGCAGCGGAAGCACTGGGCGTGAAATGGATGGTCGTACATCCCTATTCCATGAGCCGTCACGGCGGATACGACTATCGCGGATCCTATAAATATAATGTCGAATACTGGAAACGCTGGGGAGAATTCTACGCAGAGCACAATGTCGGAATGGCGATCGAGAATATGAATCGACCGACCCATTACGGCAGCTGCGCAGAGGAACTGTTAGAATTGATCGATGCTGTGGGCAATCCTATGGTGCAGATCTGCATTGACACAGGACATGCCAATATGGTGGGACTGGATGTGCCGGCAATGATCCGACAGGTGGGTTTTCATCTGAAGGCGACACATATCAATGACAATCATGGTACGACAGACGAACATTTTGCGCCCTATAATGGTACGATTCCCTGGAAAGAGACCGTACAGGCATTACGTGATATTCATTATCAGGAGTGTTTTGCATTCGAGATCCACCATCTGACCAGTATGTATCCAAAGGAGGTGCAGTCTGCACTGGTAGATTTTTCCTATGTACTGGGAACATATCTGTTGGGGGAACAACAGGAATAACACGTCGCAAAAATCCGTGAAAAGCAGACAAACGACCGGCACAGCCCATGTATGTGAATCGTGGTAGTGCCGGTTTTCTGTACAAAAATATAGGAGGAGGCAAGTAATGCTGAATACTTTTACGGAATATTTTGCCGGATTTACGACAGGAGCCATTGCACTGCGGCTGCTATTCGCGGCAGTGCTGGGCTGTATCATCGGACTGGAACGGGCAACAAAGCATCATCCTGCCGGAATGCGGACTTTTGCGCTGGTCTGTCTCGGGGCGGCGGCCTCTGCCATCGTAAATATTTATCTGGGGACGGCTTTCGGAACAGGGCGGACAGACTTAAGCCGTATTCCGGCAGGCGTAGTCAGCGGAATCGGTTTTCTCGGAGTGGGGACGATCATCATCACCGGAAAGAATCAGGTCCGTGGCCTTACAACGGCAGCCGGATTGTGGACGACAGCGACACTGGGAATTATGCTGGGCTCGGGAATGCTGCAGATCAGTCTGATCCTGTTCGTGCTCATTTTCAGTACCATGTTTGGAATTGCGAGGATCAGTCGCGTGCAGGAAAAATATAACCGCTATATCGGACTGTATATGGAAATTGACAAGACAATGACCCGCGGTGTCTATGATTATATCAACGACTGTGGGTACGAATTGTCTTCTATCGAGAAAAAGAGAGATAAGACCCTGAAAGGTTCCGATATTGTGCTGATCCTGATGATGGATCTGAAAAAACGTAGAAATCATGCGGAGATCCTGTCGGAAGTGAGCCAGCTTGAGGGAGTGCATTATCTGGAGGAAGTATGACTGAAATCATAAGATTAGCAGATTTTACATAAAATTTACAATATGTACGTACATAAAATAAACAGCATGGGAAAAATGAACTAAATATCAAATAAAAATAATGTTATGTTACTCATAATAACAAATATGTTTTAAAAAATACAAAATATGTATTGACATAATAACCAAGTAGGAATATTATATAGCCATAATGTTACTACATAAAAGGGTGGGTGAAATGTCAGAGAAAAAGAAAGTAAAAAATGCTGAATATGATGTCGTAGTTATCGGTGGCGGAATGTCCGGGATCTGCGCAGCACTGGCAGCCGCAAGACACGGGGCCAGAACAGCATTGGTGCATGACCGACATGTTCTGGGAGGCAATGCTTCCAGCGAGATCCGGATGCACATCTGCGGAGCTTCTGAGAATCTCGCGAAGCCGGATCTTGAGGAGAGCGGAATCCTGCATGAGATTATGCTGGACAACAAGAGCAGAAATGATTATTATAATTTTTCGATTTGGGATATGGTCCTTTTTTCAACAGTGAAAAGACAGAAGAATCTTACGGTGTACTTAAGTACGGCAATGGAAAGCTGTGAGATGGGAGAAGGATCCACGATCCGCAGCATTGATGCCTACCAGCTGACTACGGAGACGCACTGGAAGATATCCGGTAAAGTCTTCATCGATTGCACCGGCAATGCAACCCTTGGATATTATGCAGAGGCGGAATTCCGGACAGGCAGTGAAGGCAGGGATGAATTCGGGGAACCGGATGCTCCTGGACAGCCGAACAAGGAACGGATGGGCAACACCTTATTATTCAAAGCGGTGGACAGAGGACATCCGGTGGCATTCAAAAAGCCGGATTTTGCCAGAACCTTTACGGAAGAAGAACTGAAATACCGAACCCACTCCGCAGTACATGGAGCACAGATCAAGGGAGAGGTGGACAAGGCATATGTAAGAATGACATCCTTCAGTACTTCTTCGGTAGACTACGGATACTGGTGGATCGAACTTCCGGGTGAGACAGATGACATCATTGACGAGTATGAGCAGATCCGGGATGAACTGGTATCCTGCATTTACGGAATATGGGATCATTTGAAAAACGGTGGCGACCATGGCGCAGAAAATTACGATCTGGAATGGGTCGGAATGCTGCCGGGTTCCAGAGAAGGCAGACGTCTGATAGGGGATTATATCCTGAATGAAAACGATATCCTCAGCAACAGACAGTTTGAGGATGCCGTGGCCTACGGAGGCTGGCCGATGGATATCCACACGGCGAAGGGGCTTTACGATTTTGATGAGCTTCCCTCCAGAGTGATCAGCTTCGACGGTGCATATACGATACCTTATCGCTCCTATTATTCAAAAAATATTTCGAACCTGATGATGGCCGGACGAGATATCAGTGCCAGCAAGATGGCAATGGGATCCACGAGAGTCATGGGAACCTGCGCAGTCGGCGGGCAGGCAGTCGGAACGGCGGCAGCACTCTGTATCAAATATGACTGTGATCCCAGAGGGGCGCAGGAACATATGAGGGAATTACAGCAGATGCTGTTGAAGGATGACGCTTATATTCCCGGCATCTGGAACGAGGATCCGAAGGATCTGGCGAGAAGAGCTAAAGTCACAGCAACCTCTGCACGGGAAGGCTGTCCCCCGGAAAATGTAATCAACGGCATTTCCAGAGATGAGGATGGACACCGGAACCTGTGGATCTCCGGCAAGGGTAGAACCGAAGGAGAGATGCTTACATTGCATCTGGCCGACAGACAGCCGGTATCGGAAGTGCATCTGACTTTCGATTCCAATTTCCATTATCCGATCAAGATCACGCTGTCCCGCAAGAGGCAGGCACAGCAGAGGATCGGGGTACCGCCGGAACTGATCAGAGACTATACCGTAACTCTCTGGCAGGGAGATAAAAAGGCAGCGAAGCAGACGGTTACAGAGAACGTTCAACGGAAAAATATAGTAACTTTTCCTACAACAGAATGTGACAGGGTCACGGTAATGGTTCATAAGACGAACGGCAGTAATGAGGCACATATTTACGAAATAAGGGTGTATTCCTGAGATGTCTTTGGATGAGGGGACGATCAGGTTGACCATAGACAACAATACAAAGGAGGATTACGATTTATGAAGAAGAAAATTGCATTAGTACTGACTATGGCAATGTTGGGATCCTGTCTGGCAGGATGCGGTCAGAATGCAGCAGACGACAGTGCATCTGCAGAACAGAAAGAAAGCACAGCGGTTGCACAGTCCACGGAAGCGGCGCAAGGTACAGAAGCAGGGGAGAAGGAATGGTTCGGTACCGATGACGGCAAGACCGTTACGATTCGTCTGTGGGGCGGCGTACAGCCGGAATATGGATACGATGAAGTGTGCGCAAACTTTAATGAGCAGTACAAAGACAAGGGCGTACAGGTAGAATATGTACGTTATGTCAACGACAGTTCAGGTAATTTACAGCTGGAGACTTATCTGATGGGCGGCGGAGATGTAGATCTGTTCTTCGGATACGGCGGACGTTCCAAGCTGGACAAGCGTGTCGAGTCCAACCTGTTGTTAGATATGTCCGGTATGCTGAAAGATTACGGATTTGATCTGGAGACAGAACTGGGTGAATCCAATATGCTGGATTACAAATATGATGATGGATCTGTTTACGGTTTCCCGACAAAATACGAGAATGCAAGATGGCTGATGATCAATGAGGATATGTTCAAGGAAGCCGGTATTGATATCCCTTATGATGGTTGGACCTATTCCGAATTCTTAAGTGCAGTGGAGAAGCTGACCCACGGCGAAGGTCAGGATAAGGTATACGGATTGTGCTGGAGCCGTAAGCAGAACTCCAGATATGTGCAGCTGATGCTGAACTCCGTACTGGGTTCCTACCAATCCTACAAGAATGATGAAGGTACGGAAGTGAACTTCGATAACAAGGTATATCACGACGGTTTTGAGATGGTAATGAAGACTCTGGACAATGGCTGGGCAATCCCCATTGAAGATGAGTACTCCGAGGACCTGAGTGTTGCCAACACCTTCCTGGAGGGCAAATGTGCCATTACACTGGGCATCCCCATGATGCGTCTGTGTATGGATCAGGAAAATTATCCTCACGATTTCGTTACTGCACTGGTACCCGCACCCGTTCCCGATGACGAGCAGTATAATACCGAGTTCTACAGAACCCATGCAGGTACCCCAGGTGCCGGCGACCTGATGTGTATTGCGGCCAACACCAAGTATCCGGAAGCCTGCTTCGAGTTCGCTATGTGGTACCTTAAGGGTGGTATGGCTCCTTTGGTTAAGGGAGGAAGAGTTCCTCTGTGGAATGGTATCGATAAAGAAGCTGTTCTTGATGTACTGAAGGCAAATGCAGAAGGCTCCATTGATCTGGAATCCATGAATAACTATCTGTCTGTGGACAGAACGCAGGGTGTTAAGACGGTACAGGGTGTTGCATCTACCGAAGTAAGTGCCGTATGGAACGAAGAATTTGACGCAATGTGCTATGGCAGACAGTCTGTAGATCAGACGATCGACAATATGGTCAAGAGAAGCAATGAACTGATCAAGACGGAACTCGAAAGCAAGAAATAAGTAACATAACTTACAACAAATCAGCGGAAAGGGGCGGAAGCGTTTCAGGTGATCCGCCCCTGATCTGAAACAGATAAACGAGGGAAAATGAATGGAAACCAAGAAAAAGAAAAGCAAAGGGGAAAGACAAAAAATACTGCATCAGAATCTGGTTGCATATTCCTTTCTGGCGCCGAGCCTGATCGGTGTAATATGTTTTAGCCTGATCCCGCTGGTGATCTCCCTGTACGTAAGTCTGACGGACTGGAATTTCACACAGGGAATCGGAAACTGGAATTTCGTAGGGCTCACAAATTTCAAGAATCTGTGGACAGATGAGTGGTTTACCGCTTCTCTGAAAAATACTCTGCTCTTCACCATTGTCACCGTTCCAATCGGATTGTTCCTTGCAATCGTGATTGCGGTACTGATCGACGAGTTCTGCCATAAAAAGGTTGCAGGTGTAGTACGAGTGGCAATGTATATGCCGCATATCTGTAACATCGTGGCAATCTCCGTAGTGTGGATGGCACTGTATTCCAAATACGGCCCGTTCACCCAGCTGATGAAAGCGCTGGGCTGGCAGGATCCTCCCAGATTCCTTGCAAGTTACGAATGGGCACTGCCTTCGATCATGCTCGTAGTCATCTGGGCAAGTCTCGGATACCGCGTCTTCATGTACAGTGCGGCCATCACAGGACTGCCGAGAGATTTGTACGAAGCAGCAGAAATCGATGGAGCGAATCCGGTTCAGAAGTTTTTCAAGATCACCGTGCCTTTACTGAAACCGACTACATTTTTCCTGACGATCACGGGTATCATCTCCAGCTTTAAAGTATTCGGATATACCAATGTCATGACAAAGGGTGGCCCCGGAAGCTCTACCTATACCCTGGTTTATTATATATACACCTCGGCATTCCAGTACTACAAGATGGGTTACAGTTCCGCCATTGCAGTGATCCTGTTTATCATGTTGCTGATCGTAACCATTATTCAGTGGATACATAACAATAAAGAAGAGAAAGGCTAGGGATTAAGATGAAGAATGTATCTGTTTCCAAAAAAGTGACCAGACTGCTGGTTACGATAATCATCGTGGCAGTCACTCTGGTTATGGTAATCCCATTTGTCTGGATGCTTTCCGCTTCCTTTAAGACAGAAGCGGATGTTATGAAGATCCCCATTGAATGGATACCGAAATATTTCTATATTGATAACTACAAAAAGGTTTTAAGTATCGGAACCACAAGCTCTACCAATTATCATTTCCCGCTGGCGTATTTCAACTCTATCAAGGTCGCAGTTATCAGTACAGTGGTGGCAATTACCTCTGCGACTCTGGCAGGCTATGCCTTTGCCAAGTTGAAGTTCAAAGGTTCCAATGTACTGTTTATCATCTATCTGGCACAGATGATGGTACCCTCCCAGCTGACATTGATCCCCAGATTCGTGATCTTTTCCCAGCTGGGCTGGATGAACACCCACATGTCTCTGATCGTTCCGAAGATCATTGCAGTATCCTCTACATTTATGCTGCGACAGTCCTTCCTCGGAACACCGGATGAACTGCGTGAGGCAGCACGAATCGATGGTGCGGGAGAGTACCGTGCATTTGCACAGGTTATGCTGCCACTGGTCAAGCCGGCCATAGCAGCCACCGCAACCGTACAGTTCCTGGATGCATGGAACAGCTATCTGGATCCGCTGGTATTCATCTCCAACTGGAAAAAATGGACGATTCCTCTGGCGTTGAACCAGTTCGTAGGTTCCGAGGTAACACAGTACAATCTGACCATGGCAGCGTGCTGTCTGGCTGTAGTACCGGTATTTATTGTATTCCTCTGCGGACAGAGATTTTTCCTGAAAGGATTATCTGTAGGTGCCGTCAAAGGTTGATCAACCAAACAAGAAATGTATGCAGGCAGGAGGGGAGAGTTCTCATCTCCTGCCTGTTTTGCAATCGGAGCAGCGAAGCTCGGAAGAGGAGAGTATTATGTCAGTACATAAGGAAGAACGACATTATGAAGTAGTGGTAGTCGGCGGAGGAATGGCGGGCGTTTGTGCCGCTATCGCATCTGCGAGAAAAGGTGTCAGAACGGCGATTGTGCAGAACCGTTCCATGTTTGGCGGAAATGCCAGCTCGGAAATCCGTATGCACATTGTCGGGGCCAATGCCCACGGATCCAAGAAGAATCTGGGGGAAACCGGCATTTTACTGGAAATCTTACTGGAAAATAAGCGGCGGAATCCCTATGCGTCCTTTCCTGTATTCGATTCCGTGATCTGGGAAAAAGTGCATTTTCAGGAGAATCTTGATGCTTATCTGAATACCGATATGGACGATGTCATTATGGACGGCAAAAAAGTAGCGGCCATTGTCGGCCATCAGAACACCACAGAGACAGAATTTACAATCTATGGTGATATCTTCGTGGATGCCACGGGACATGGCACGCTGGCGACCATGGGAGGCGCTGCCGGAAGGATGGGCAGCGAAGGACGCGATGAATTCCATGAGCCGGATGCGCCGACGGAACCGAATCAGGATACGATGGGCAATACATTGATGTTCTCTGCCGTAGACAGAGGAGAGCCGGTGAAGTTTATCCGTCCTGACTGGGCATATCAGTATTCCGAGGAAGATCTGAAATACAGAGAGCATGGCAACAGTATCGGCTCCCATATGGAGGGTGGACAGCTGACCAAGTTCGAGGAGGGCAGCGGAAGGCTGCCGCATTTCTCCAACGTGGATTCCGGTTATTGGTGGATCGAACTGGGTGGCCAGTATGACGATATTATCCGGGATGGTGAAGTTATTCGCGACGAACTGTTGAAATGTGTCTACGGAGTCTGGGATCATCTGAAGAATGTAGGGGATCACGGTGTGGAAAATCTGGACCTCGATTGGGTCGGCATTGTTCCGGGCTATCGGGAGAGCAGGCGTATTGAGGGAGATTATCTGCTGAATGAGAATGACGTGCTGGAGAACCGTATTTTCCCGGATGCGGTAGCTTACGGCGGATGGCAGATGGACGAGCATGTACGGGGCGGTATCCGGGATCTTGACAAGATTCCTTCCCGGATCCTGAATTTCAACGGATGTTATACCATTCCCTGGAGATGTTATTATGCGAAGGATCTGGAGAATGTCATGCTGGCGGGAAGAGATATCAGTACTTCCAAGATGGCATACGGTTCCACAAGAGTTATGGGAACCTGTTCCGTTGGAGGACAGGCGGTAGGTACGGCGGCAGCCATGGCGGTAAAATACAGATGTACTCCCAGAGAGATTGGAGAGCATATCATGGAGTTACAGCAACAACTTCTGCGGGATGACTGCTATATTCCGGGCTTTCGTAATGAAGACCCGCTGGACTATGCGCGGTCGGCAAAGGTATCCGCATCTGCCTGTACAGGAAAAAATGTGCCGGAAAATGTATTGAACGGTGTGGCAAGACCGGTGCAGGAGGAGAGTAACTGTTGGGAAGCACCCATCGGAGAGGAAGGAGCCAGTATCTCTCTTGATTTCGGTAAAAAACTGGTCTTACAGCAGGTGCAGCTGACCTTTGATACGAACCTTACGAGGGAGATTATGCCATCCATGACGCGAAATGTCAGAAATCGTCAGGTAAAGGGGCTGCCGGAGGAACTGGTCTGTGATTACGATATCCGCTTTTACAGAGAGGGGAAAGAGGTCATCTGTAAGGAAATCCGCGGAAATTACCAGAGACTGAACCGGATTGTTGTAGATAACGTCATTTGTGACCGACTGACGGTCACAGTGTATAAGGCATATGGTATCGATCGGGCACGTATTTTTGAAATACGTACTTATTAGAGACATATTTACAATAAATTGGTACATATTATACGCTCAATTATTGACATTGATTTCTGGAATTCGATATACTGTAAGTAATGGGAACTATTGGAAACAGCGGACACTGGCACTATATAAAATGTTGATAGGGAGAGACGGGACATGGCAGCACGATACTCGGAAATCGAAGAATATATTATGGATAAGATTCATACGGGAGAATGGCCGGTAGGCTATATGATCCCCAAGGAAGTGGAACTCTGTGAACAGTTCGGAGTCAGTCGTTCTACCGTGCGTACAGCCATGTTGCGATTGGTACAGGAGGGACATCTCAAGCGTGTGAAACGCAAGGGAACGTTCGTGACGGCCCCCCGTGTTCTGGAGGACACTACGGTATTTATTGAGAGTTTCTTTAATGAAATGTTCCGCAGAGGGATAGAGGTAGAGACGGAAGTGCTGGAGTTCCGCTACATGGAGGCGACGGAGGATCTGATGGAGAAGTTCGGCGACAACTGCCAGAAAGTAATCAAACTGAGCCGTCTCAGATATGCAAAGGATTCCTTCGATAAAGGCCCTATTGTATTAACGACATCCTATCTGCCAGAAGGAGATTCGTTCCTGTTTGATTATGATTTTACCAAGGCATCCCTGACAACGGCCCTGAAAGAGCATCAGAAGAATCGTTACAGTATGGAAAAGGAAATGACTGCGCTGGTATTGGGCGGACGAGAAAGCCATCTGATGGGGATGAAGGAAGGATCTCTGGCAATGTTGATCACTTCTATTACGAAGAATGATAAAGGACAGGTGATTGATGTAACAGAGAGTATCTACCCCTTAGAGCGGAATAAGTTTGTATGGAAACTGAAGCTGTAGGGCGTCAGATATAAGGAGCAATAATACAAAATGAAGGGTAAAATAAAGAATATGGAGTGGAACTTCCAGCCGGAGACGGGGAGTCTGACAGTCCGTGGCAGAGGAGCCATGGAAGACTGGGGAGAATGGAAAGAGCGTCCGTGGGAGGATTTCCGGGAGGCGATTCACAGCGTGATGATAGACAGCGGGATCACTGGCATCGGCAATGGAGCCTTTCGTGACTGTACGGCATTGGAGGAAGTCGAACTGGCGGATACGGTGGAACGGCTGGGAGTATTCAGCTTCCGCGGTTGTAGCGCGTTAAAAAAGATCACACTGCCCAGAGGGGTGTGGATGATCGGGGCAAAGGCTTTCCAGAGATGCACGGCATTGGAGCAGGTGTGGCTGCCTGCAAGTCTGAAATATGTGGACATGCGGGCGTTTGCTGGGGATGAAGCATTGCACACGGTGGTATATGAAGGAACACCGGTACAGTGGGAGCGGATCCTGATCAGCATGACCGCATCGGACAACCGGTGTCTGCTGGGGGCTGAGAGAGAGTATCTCGGAGCTACAGGAATGGCCGGGGCTGCGGTATCGGAGAAACAGAAGCCGTCCGACCAGTATGAGCAGATCATCCAATGTGCAAGGAGAGCACTCTCCTATGGCGGTGACGGGAATCTGTACCTGCTCACTCCCAGACTGACGGAGCCGGGGATCCGGGCAAAATGCGGGGATTGTACGCTGGTCATTTTTCCTAACGGCAGGACGATGATGATTGATGCCGGATATATTGCGTGCAGTGAACATATTATCCGGCTGCTTTCGGATCTTGGACTTACACATCTGGACGCATTTGTTCTGTCCCATGCACATGATGATCATGCAGGTGGAGCGTTGGCAGTAGCGGAATATCTGTATGACCATGGAGGCGGGATAGATGCATTTTACCGGTCCTCCTATGTAAAGTCCAGTAAACGTGAGCCGGAATTTGAGGATTATCTGAAACAGAAAAACTGTCAGATTCATTCCGATGTATTGGAAGGATATCAGTGGACGGTGGGAGAGGTGCGTATTACGGCATACTATCCGACACAGGAAGCACTGGATCAGTGTGACAATACGGATGAGGGCGTGAATGATGTGTCGATCCTCATGAAGTTCCAGTATGGCAACTCCGCCTATCTGACCGGCGGAGATCTCTGTATCGACAAAGAGGAACTGCTGGCAGCCCGGTACGGCACGAAACTGCAGGCGGATGTCATGAAGTCCAACCATCACGGCGTCTATACTTCCAACGGGGACGTCTGGCTTCGAACTGTGACACCCGGTGCCATCATTACCGATTCGGAGGACATCGGTAATCCACTGCTCGTCGAGTATGCAGCCGGGAACAGCATTGATTATTACAGTGCAGGAGTTCATGGACTGATACTTGTCAGAATGGACCGGCAGAGTTATGATGTGATTTCGCAGTATTAATAATATTACTTCAGGGAGCATTTCGAAAGAATGCTCCTTTTTGCTCGGAAAAAATGTAATATATTAGGTTAATATGGTCAGAAAAAATGTGGTAAACTGTATTTTAGAAGAAAGAGTGTCATAAAAACAGGAGGAGAGAATATATATGCAGATCCATGAGACAGTATTTATAGCGCCCGGTGCAGTGGTACTGGGGGATGTTACAATAGGAAAAAACAGTGGGATTTGGTACAATGCGGTGGTCCGGGGAGACCGGGACTCCATTGTCATCGGCAGAGAGAGCAATATTCAGGACAATGCAGTAGTACATCTGGGCAGCGGATATCCGGTGGAGATCGGAGACCATGTGACCATAGGACACGGTGCGATCATCCACGGCTGTAAGATTGGCGATAATACCATGGTCGGTATGGGAGCCATTCTAATGAATGGCTGTAAGATCGGGAAAAACTGCATCATCGGTGCCGGGGCACTGGTGACACAGAACGTGGAGATTCCGGATAATTCACTGGTCATCGGCAACCCCGGGAAAGTAAAACGTGCTGTTACCGAAGAAGAGATCCGGTGGAATCTGAAAAACGCACACATTTACGTAGAGGAAGCACAGAAAGAATTAAGCGACTCTTATCGGCAAAATATAAATGAAATCTAAAAGTAAAAAGTTTGAGATATATTGCCGATAGTGATATAATATTTCCGGTGAGTAGTTTTGCGGAGGTTGTGTATGAAATATGTAAATGTAAATGAAATAGCTGCAAAATGGAATTTATCAGAAAGAAGTGTAAGAAATTATTGCGCCCATGGAAAAATTCCGGGTGTAATTCTTGAGGGGAAAACATGGAAGATTCCGGAGGATGCCGTAAAGCCGGTCAGAAAGAAACGAGCGGAAAAAATAGCAAATGATCTTTTGACCAGATTAAAAATGGAAAAGGAAGCAGGGATACCGGGAGGAATATATCATAAGGTTCAGATCGAACTGACATATAATTCGAATCATATGGAAGGCAGCCGCTTGACCCATGATCAAACCAGATATATTTTTGAAATGAATACGATTGGAATTCAGGATGAAGTTGTGAATGTGGATGACATTGTTGAAACAGCCAGTCATTTCCGATGCATTGATCAAATAATAGAGTTAGCAAACTATCCCTTGAGTGAGGCATTTATTAAACAGTTACATTATATTTTGAAATCAGGAACGTCAGATAGTAGAAAAACGTGGTTTGCTGTTGGTGAGTATAAACGTTTTGAAAATGAGGTCGGAGGAAGCGCAACCGCAAAGCCCGCCGATGTACCCGGAGAAATGCGGAATTTATTAAGTAGATATAATCTTTCAAAACAAAAGACGTTGAAGGAAATAATACAATTTCATTATGAATTTGAGAAGATCCATCCTTTTCAGGATGGAAATGGCCGTGTTGGAAGATTAATTATGTTTAAGGAGTGCCTCCGTAATGGAATTACCCCTTTTATTATCGAGGATGATATAAAGGAATTCTACTATCGGGGTCTGAAGGAATGGAAGAACGAACAGGGATATCTTATGGATACCTGTCTGACTGCCCAGGATAGATTTAAGGCATACATGGATTATTTTGGACTGGAATATAAGGATTAAAAACTATAACGAAAAAAGAAATCAAAAGAGCCGGATGACTACATTATGTTCGGTAAAAAGAGCACTGTCCTAGCGGAAGTGCTCTTTTGCAAACTCCATGTCCTGTACCAGTTCCAGCGTTCCCAGATATTGCTCCTGCTTATCCCGGACGGCATAATAAGTCACTAAGAAAGTCCGGCCGTCCTTGTCCATCCAGACTGGTACCTGGTCCAGATTCCCTGCACGGAATTCTCCGATAATGCGGCGAACCCGTTCTTCGATCTTTGGCGGGTGACAGGTGAAGACCTCCCGGCCCAATGCCATACCGGGACGCTTGAATACCTTGGGACCTTCGTTGAAGTAGCGATTGATATTATCGATATCTACGAAAGAGATCTCCAAAGGAATCGTATTCAACATGGCGGTCAGCTGCGACAGGGTCAGACTGCCGCTGGGGAGGTGGATTCGGGTCTCACTACCTGTAAAAGCGTGTTCCGCAGACATGGTGTCAGCCGTAGAGGCAGTGTCGTTCAGATGTGCTTCCGCAGCCTCCCAACTATCACCCCGGATACCGAAGCATTCCGCATAATCTTTGGCATCCCGGTAAATGTGATACCATTCCTCCTCCGAGAAATTCAGTGCGCAGTTGGGGAAGAGGATATTGGATTCCTTGTAGATCATTTCTTCCATGCGGGTCAATACGGCATTCAAACGTTGTTTCCATGCATCGGTTTCTTTTTGGTCTTTTTGTTTTGCAAGGGCATTCAGTTCATCCCGGATCTCATCATCCACTGTCCACATGACCGCAGAGGGACCGCTGATCCCATATTGCACCTTCAAATGTGGATAAAGTAAGTCTCCCTTTTTGGCATAGTGGATAGCGATCTGGCGCAGCTCATTTAATGATCCGTCATTTATTGTTCCATTTTCCAGAACCTGCTTCGCGCGGGCAATCAGCTTTTCCAGTGCTGCATTTTCCAGCGTAAAAGTCTGCAGGGGATGCCCGGAGATCTGGATCAGGGCGGCAGCAGCGGAGAGCCGTTGGTCCTGTATGTCCTTAGCGTGCAATTTCTGGGCATCTGTCGCGGAACCATGGAACAGGGCGGAATGCACATCACAGAGCCGTTGCAATTCTTCGATGGAAGTACCCTCCCGCAGCAGCTCCTGCTCGGCATGCATAATCTCGGCAGGATCCACATCCTTACATTCCCGGACGAAATCCGCCTGGACATTTTCCAGAGCTTCTCCGTGATTCAAACGTTGTAAGTAAGACTTAATCTGATCTTTCATATAAAAATTCCTCCGGAACCAGTATGCCCCGGAGGAAAGTTTGTTATTCTTTTATTTTTATGATTAATCATCGTAGTGTGTTTTGATAAATTCGCAATCCACTACCAATACATAGAAAACCGAGCCATAATGTTCACTCTCCACGATACGCCCATAATCCAGAACCGTCCTATAAGTTCCATCTTTGACAGCAAGTCGGTATTTGACATAATCATTGTATCCGTTCATGCCGGATTCTATCTGCTGCCAGATGCTTTCTTCTACCTGTGTCAGATCTTCAGGATGCACCAGATTACGGAATTGATGTTTCGTAAAATGCATAAAATCATCCAGATCCGTACATCCTGTCAGCTGAAGCATTTCCTGATTAGCATACAGGATGCGTTCATCCTCCTTTTCGGCCCGGTAGATGAAAAAGGCACCCGGCAGGTTGTCAGAAATATCCGATAATGAAAAACCAAGCTGTGTCCGTTTCGAATTGTGGAAATCCGGCCGGTAGGCCAGAGCACCATGTTTTCCCTGTAATTTTACCTCATAGAGTGCAATGTCGGCATAACGGAGAATGTCAGAGACTTTTTCTGCGTTGGCGGGGTATTCCGTATAGCCCAGGGAAATGCTGTAATTGTGTTCGACGCCTTTGGCTGAAAAAGAGCGGGAAGCCTTGCTGAAAGCGTCTATCATTGGGGCAGCCTCTTCTGCACTGCAATCTTTCAGGATAATACAGAACTCATCACCGCCATTTCTGGCAATAATGGAATTATCCGGAAAAGCCTGCACTAAGGATTGTGAAAGCTGCAATAGAACCTGATCACCGATAGTATGACCATAGACATCATTGATAAATTTAAAATTATCCACGTCAAGTAATATACCGACACAGTTTTTCTGCTTGTTTCCCTCCAGATACTCCTCCAGCTGCAAATTAAATCCGTTACGATTTAAGAGACCGGTCATAGAATCCGTCAGAGAGAGTCTGCGGAACTTTTTGCGTTGCTCGTCAACGAATAGTATAGATATCGTTAGAACCACCAGTAGTAGAATCACTGCAATGCCACATAATACTATCAGTTGTAAAAGTGTGTCATTCTTCCAGCCACCGGTGGGCATGACTTCCAGCCTCCAGCTACAGCCTCCCAGAGTAAAATCATAAGAGACGGGATCCATCAGAGTCTCCTCCGACTGGTCTACCACGGTATATTCATCGGTCAGAGGTGAGATGGTCTTCGATAGCCGGTATTGATAACCGAAATCGGTTAAGGCATCAGCGGAATGCTGAAAAATATCAGGAACCTTGATGATAACCATAGTCATGCCCCAAAAATATGGAGTACCCTTCTCATCCTGTAAAAAAACTGGATTACGGATTGAAAGGACGTGTCCTCCCTGCTCCAGTTCAAAAGGACCATGTATGATAAGCGCATCATTAGCAATGCTGTATTTTACGGTCTCTCCGCGGTATTTGTCATGGATCAGGTCTATTTTACCTGCTTCGTTGCCTTCGGCGGGATAGATATCTGTTACGATGCCCCCGGGAGCCACTTGGATGCTCCGGACGTAATCTGTCATCATTCTGCCCGCAATGGTATCAAATTTGTCGATTCTGCCGTCCGTACTGATCAGAATCTGCTCCAGTGTATCCGTGATATTGATACCGGCATTCAGATCTGCGATCATGTTATCACCGTAGGTTACAGCATTTAGTTCCGCAAGAGTGCGGATGTGCCTGAAGTCGTCCTGCTGTACCGCATGAGCGATCATATATAAGACAATACTGCCGATAAGAAGTATCCATAACGGCAGCAGCCATTTGGTATGAGAAAATTTAATTTTCTTCCGTGTCATAGTGTTATGCTTCCTTCGTATGTGTTGGCAAAATAAATCCAATTTAATTATAGCATTTTGACGTTTTTTTGTATAGACATGAGAAGATATTTCATTCCGCTTCGATCCGCGCTAAACATGTGCCACTGGCACATGGCACCCTACCCTCTACTCGCATGCATAAAAAATTATTGGGAATATCAGCTGGACAAGGAGAAGGGCAATAAGGTAATATATTATTGCATGCCGGAACGGAAAAGGAGGATTCCTCCGACGGAAGGAATCGTCTGCGGAATGGAGATTAGTATGGAATATATATCAGATGCACAGGCAAAACAGATGATCTTAGAGGTAGGCCGCAGAATGTATCAGGGCGGCTTCGTGGCAGCGAACGACGGAAATATTTCCTGTAAAGTCGGAGATAATGAGATCTGGGCAACACCTACGGGAGTTTCTAAGGGATTTATGACAGAGGACATGCTGGTCAAGCTGGATCTGGACGGGAATGTGTTGGAGGGAACGCACAAGCCTTCCAGCGAGATCAAGATGCACCTCAGAGTATTCAAGGAGAACCCGAAGGTACAGGGCGTGGTACATGCACATCCTCTGACAGCGACGGCGTTTGCCTGTGCGGGCATCAGTCTGGAGGAGCCGGTGCTGATGGAAGGGGTTCTGTCCTTGGGCTGTGTGCCGCTAGTGCATTTTGCCCTGCCCGGCACAGAGGAAGTGCCGGAAGCGGTGGCACCCTATTGCCGGGAATACAATGCTGTACTGTTAGCAAACCATGGCGCACTGACCTGGGGAGATAACCTCATGCAGGCATATTACCGCATGGAGACCACGGAATATTATGCGAAGATCCTGATGATGAATAACTTTATCTTAGGGAAGAAGACGTTGTTGTCCCAGGGACAGATCGACGATATTATCAAGATCCGTGCAGGATGGGGTATCACCACAGGCGGCAGACCCATCGGACCGGAAGGAGTGCAGAACCTGGAGGATATCTGTATTTCCCAGAAGAGGTGATTTGTTTTTCCGGACACAGTAGCGCGATAGCACGAATTCGTAAGCTTATAATAGAAGGTCATGTTAGAGACTTTTGCGAAAGCAGTCTCCAACAGGGCCTTCTTTTTGTGCTTTATTTGTGTAATTGCATAGACGTAAGCAGGGGGAAAAGCTCCTATAGGACACAGATTTTTCACAGAGTGAACACTTTTTCAATACAAAATCCAACTATACTTGAGAAAACAATGGAATTTGGACGGAATAGCAATCGGAGGTTCGCCGTGAAGAACAAAGAGATCAAACAGATAATTTTTTCCCGAAAGAAAAACAAAAAATGGATCATCATTGCGCTGGTACTGGTACTCACGCTGGGCGGTGGTTCTGTGGCAGCAGTGGTGATATTACATAGAAACGGCAATCGATCAGAATTTTCCATGCCGGCTAATATGTCGGGATTGACCTTCACGGAGGATATGACTGCTGCGTCAGGTGTTACCAATGTCGGTATCACGGAGGCGAGCTTTGACGTGGAAAATCTGACGGCAGAGTTAGAGATTGAGGAAGTCTATGCGGTCTCCGGGGAGGAGGTAACGGCAGGAGATAAGATTTTAAAGCTTACGGAGGACAGTGTGGAGGAAGCCAGAAAGGAACTGGAGAGAGCGCTGGAAGATGCGGAGCTTGCGTATCGCACCGGAGCTATCGAATATGAGCAGAACCTGATCACAGCGGAGTATACGAGAGACAGTGCCATTCTCACCGGACAACAGGCTAAGGAAGTCTATGATGAGACGGTAGCAAGTCTGCAGAGTGCTGTGGCCAGGGCGGAAGAGGAATTGCAGGATGCCGAGGATGACATAGCGGAATATGAGTCTTACGTTAATGACGGTTCCTATAAGAGTTATTTCAAGGTAGATGAATATCAGGCAATCTATGATGAGAACTTGAAAGCCCTGACGGATAAACTGGATGAGTGGGGAATTGGCTGGTCCCAGATCACCGGCGGGTCAGCCGGATCTGTGCAAGCAGGTGGAACCGCAGGCAATGTGCTGGGCAGCAGTGGACAGGACAGCAATTCCTCGAATGTGAAAACTTTGGCATCCCTATACAGTATTTTGGAACAGAACCTGAAGGATCTGGAAGAAGCACAGGAAAAATATGAGGATGCAGTCACCAATGCTTCTTTTAACTTACAGACATTGCAGTTAAAGCTTCCCAGCCTTCAGCAGGCAGTCACGGAGGCGAAGGAAAATTATGAGATCCAGCTGGCGCAGGCAAAGTTGACTTACGAGACTTCCTTGTCCAGTGCGGAACGTGCAGAGAGCGATTACAATACTACGGTGGAAAAAGCTAAGTCCGATCTGGCAGCTCTGAAAAGTACTTATGAAGATGCCAAAGAGAATCTGGAACTGTTTGAAAGCAGTGTGGGAGACGGATATTTCTATGCCTCGGAGGACGGAACGATCCTGCGGACCATGGTACGGGCGGAGCAGACTCTGACTTCCGATGCAGTCGTATTCGTTTACAGCAATCCGAAGGAGCTGACGGTCACCGTATCGGTAGACCAGGCGGATATTGCAAAATTGACCGTAGGCGACAGTGCTTATGTGCAGACCTCCGCAGGCAGCGGATATACCGGTGTGATCACAGCCATTGATCCGGTATCCTCGTCTGACAGCCGTACCAGTGTCACTTACAGCGTGACGGTACAGATCAACATAGAAGATGAGAAGGACAGCTTAAGTGCCAACGAATCCGTCACCGTAGTCTTCGGCATGACGGAGGAAGAGATCAAGCAGTTACAGCAGAGACAGAGCATGCAGGGAGGACAGACACAGTCATGAAATTAAAAAGACCACATTTTGATAAACTGAAATCCCTCACGAAGAAGCAGAAAAAGTTGATTCTGGCGGGGATCGCACTGTTTCTGCTGATCCTGGCAGCCTGTTATACCGTGTTTATTGCACCGTTACTTCAGAAAGAACAGTGGATCTACAAGGAAGAGACGGTGGAGCGTGGTACTTTAAAGGTAGGTGTGACGGAGAGCGGTTCTCTGGAATACAACACAAAATCCGTAGATTACGATCTGGATCTGGATGTCAGTGACGATGACGAGGATGACAGCGACGAGGATGACGATGATGCCGTACAGAAATATCTGAAGATAGAGGAGATCTATGCTGCCAGCGGGCAGCGTGTCACCGAAGGCGAGGAACTGCTGAAATTCACGGAAGACAGCGTGGAGGCAGTTCGGGCATTGTTGCAGAATGCGGTAGTGGAGGCGCAGGCAGACTATGCGGAGGCAGAGAGTACTTATGAATTGTCCTTGCTGGAAGCCCAGACCGATTACGATACCCAGAAGATCAGTGCTTCCTATGCGGCATCTATCCGCAATACTTCCGGTACGAGCGTGACGAACAATGTGGCATCCCTGCAGGTGCAGCTGGAGCAGAAGCAGGCGAATACCGCATCTTTGCAGGAGAAACTGACGCAAGCACAGGAAGATTATCAGGATGCATTGGAGACCTACGAAGCGGCAAAGGAAGGCTATGAAGGTGCCGGAACCGATAATACAGTGAATTTCATGACAATACAGAACGGTTATCTCAGCGCAAGAACAAAATATCAACAGGCAAAAGCGGCGCTGACCCAGGCGGAAACAGCGGTAACGGACAATGAAAGTGCCATCACCGATCTGGAGAATCAGCTGGCGGCAGCCCGGGCGAAGCAAACTATTGACAAGCTGGATACGGAAGAGACCTATCAGGAGGCCGTGATCACCGGACAGAATGCCCAGACTACCTACAACGCTACCGTGGAAGATCTGAAGGAGACCTTACAGGAAGCGGAAGAGACGAAAGAAAAACGGGAAGAACAGTTACAGGCCTTTGAAGCTTTCATCGGAAGTGATGGTATTCTCTATGCCGCAGAGGATGGTGTGATCACAGAGGTCAGCTACGAAGCGGGAGACCGTCTGACGACGACAGGAGCTCTGTTTTCCTATGCAACGTCGGATGGCATGAGAATCTCCGTGGATGTGACCCAGGAGGATATTGTGGACCTGCAGGTAGGAGATGCGGTAGATATCACCTTTACGGCATACCCGGAGGATTCCTATACCGGAAGCATTCTCTCCATCAATACCACGGCTACTTCCGATTATAGTAATACCGTAAGCTACACTGTGGAGATCAGCGTAGAAGGCGCATTGGAGAAGCTGTATGGGGGAATGACCGCAGATGTCATTTTTGTAACGGAAGAAAAAGAGGATATTCTTTATGTGTCCCGTAAGGCCATTGTCGAAGAAAACGGCAAAACTTATGTATATCGAAAGACAGCACTGGGAGGTAAGGAACTGGCGGAGGTAGAGACCGGTATTACCAACGGTGTGGACATTGAGATCCTGTCAGGACTGGAAGAGGGCGATACTATTTACCTGGCAAGTAAGGTCAGCTCTGAGGCAGAGGTAAAGAGCACGCAGGAGGATTCCGGCAGCAGTGCTGATACCACAACCGGCAGTGATATGGAGCTTCAGGAATTCGATGAATCCCTTATGCCAGAGGATATGCAGATGCCTTCTGGAGGAGCAATGCCGCAGGGTGGTCCTGGGGTAGTAATTCCGACAGCTTCGGCGGCGGAATGCCGGGCGGTCCCGGAGGACAATAAATCAGGCGGATGGAACAAATGTTGAGAAACAGACAGGAATGATTGGGAACAGTTATGAAGCAGAATGAAAATGGGAAAAAGATCAAGAAAACTATAAAAAATCGGATGAGCCGGATCGGATCGTGGAAAAGCTGGTCGAAAAGGCGCAAGCTCACCACAGGTGTCTGTGGTGTCTGTGTGATCGCTGTAGTGGCTGGTGCCATTGGTCTCTCCGGTGGTTCCGACACAGAAGTCATTTATAAAGAGACTACGGTAAAATACGGTACACTGGTCAAAGGTGTGACGGAGAGCGGCTCTGTGGACATCGGTACGGTGGATCAGACCTTTGATCTGGATATGAGTGCCCTGCAGAGAACGGATACTTCCGGCAGCAGTTCATCCGACGGTTCTTCCGGTAATACTGCCGGCAGCAACTCTGGTTCCGGTGGATTTGGCGGCATGAGTGCTTCCGGCGGCGGAGCTCAGGGAGGCTTAGACATGTTTGGTCAGATCTTCAATATGGGCGGCAGCAGCTCCGGCAGCAATGGTGACGATTCTACCCTGACCGTGGCAGAGGTAGTGGTCTCCGTGGGGCAGCAGGTGTCCGAGGGAGATCCCCTGTACCTGCTAGAAGAAGACAGTGTCTCCGACCTGGAAGACGAACTGCAGTCTAACGTAGAGAAAGCAAAAGCGGATCTGGAGGCGGTGGAAGCCGACCAGACCCTGTCAAAACAACAGGCAAAATACACTTATGACAGCAGCACTGCTTACGGCAGTTATATTGATACCGAGTACAGTACTACATTGCAGGAGCTTCAGAATACGGTAGATTCTGCGGAGAGCACACTGGAGCAGGCGAAGAGCAGCCTGGAAGATTACCGGGCACAGCTGGAGGAAGTAACGGCAGCCTATGAGGATGCGGCACAGGTATTGTCGAACTGTAAATACAGTCTGAACAGTACCGACGCAGCAGATGATACTTACGGATATGTCTATTATGCGCAGCTGACGGAGCAGGCACAGTCCACGGCAGATTCCCTGGAGCAGCAGAAGGAAGAGCTGGAACAGAGAGTAGAGCAGGCGGAGGAAAATGTAACCACTGCCGAAACTGCCTACAATAAGGCGAAACGGGAACTGGAGCAGGGAAAACTGACCGTAGCTGAGACCCAAAAACTGCGGACACTGGCTTACAATACCGCACAGGAGACCTATGACATTGCACTGGGGTATCTTGCGCAGGAATTGTCCGATCAGCAGGAAACCTATAATGAGACACTGGAAAAATGGAATGAGTTCAGCACTTATATCGATGGTAATGCAGTATGTGCAAGATACAACGGTGTCATCACCGGCGTGGAGCTGGAGGCCGGAGACAAGATCAGTACCGGAACCTCTCTGGTTACCTTATACGATATGGATGAAGTGACCATGACGGTAACAGTGGATGAAGATGACATGACGGATATCTCTCTGGGATCTGCGGCGAATATTGCATTGACGGCATATCCGGAAGATATCTTTACGGCAAAGGTGACGGCTATCGGAGATGCGACATCGGATTCCAATGGAAATATAACTTATGACGTAACTGTCACATTAGAAGGGGATGTCTCCGGACTGTTCCAGGGCATGACAGGAGATGTAACTTTCGTTACGGAACAAACGGAAGAAGTGCTGTATGTCTCACACAGAGCCATTATCACAGAGGATGACAAGACTTATGTAAAAGTGAAGACAGCAGATGGCAGCATTGTGAAAAAGGAAATAACGACAGGACTGTCAGATGACTCTAATGTGGAGATCTCCGGAGATATTGCAGAAGGAAATATCGTATTGATCGAAAGCAGCATTACGAAGTAGAGCGGAGACCTGTGGGAAAGTAAGGTCAATGGAAGGGAAGAAGTAGAATATGAGATTATCCGAAATATTGCGTCTGGTGTGGCTGAACCTGTCACAGAATAAATTCAAAGTGATCCTGACTTCCATCGGTATCGTTGTGGGATCCGCCACCATAATGCTGGTGCTGGCGATAGGTACCGGTGGAAAAGAAGAAGTGGCGGAGCAGTTCAAGAACCTGAATGCCGGAGCCATTGATATTTCCTGCGACAGCAGTGACAGCGGTGGTTTTAGCTTTGAAATGCCGGGCGGTGGAGGAAGCGTTACCGTCACAAATATGGGCGGAGGTTCCGGCGGCGGTATGTCCGGTGGTCCCGGCGGGGGAATGGATTTCGGCGGATTTTTCGGATTCGGACAGGAGGAAGAGAGCGAAGCCGTGACATTGACCTGTGAAGACGGTGATGATCTGGCGACTTTTGTATCGGGAATCTCTGCAACTACGATATCTTATTCCACTACAGCATCGGTGGAGGGAGGCGATATGACCTCTGCTTCCTATTACACCATTGCCGGTGTGGAAGACAATTATGCCGCCATCAGTAATCTGGAAATGGCCATCGGGGATTTCCTCACAGAAGAAAACAATGAGAGCAAGGAAAAGGTGTGCGTACTGGGTGCCACCGTGGCAAAGGAAATTTTTGGCAGCGCCTACGATGCTTATGACGGTATAGTCTATATTGATGGCCGCCCCTATATAGTGTCAGGGGTACTATCCGAGATGGGAACTGTGGCATCCGGCATCAGCCCGGATACGGCGATCTATGTACCTTACGAAACCGGCATCAAATACATTACCGGTACGAGCATTAGTCCAACCATTACCGTGGTCGCAGAAGATGTGAATCAGGTGGACACTGTAATGACAGGGGTGGAGAGTGCCTTAAAAGAAAGCTATCCCAACACCACATTTACCATCAGCGATGCCGGAAGCAAGATGGAGGCAGCCTCCGCTTCCAATGAGACTTTGACATTACTGTTAATCTCCATGGCGGTGATCGTATTTATTGTCGGCGGTATCGGCATTATGAATGTATTGTTTGTATCCATCAAGGAGCGTACCAACGAGATCGGTATTCTGAAAGCACTGGGCTGCTCCCGAAAGGATATCCTGTTGGAGTTTTTATTGGAGGCAAGTTTTACCAGTCTGGTAGGAGCCGTACTTGGGGTGCTGGTGGCTCTTGGAATTACGCCATTCGTGCAGCTGTTCAACGTGAGAGTGTCCTTATCGGTACAGGGTGCAGTATTGTCGCTGTTGTTTGGTGTCTTCACCGGAAGTATCTTTGGCTTCTATCCGGCGTATAAGGCATCGAGACTGATCCCCGTAGAAGCTTTAAATCAGGAGTAGTGCGAAAGGTGTAAGGATTATGATGGAAAACGCAATGATCACCATGAAAAATATAAATAAAGGCTATATGCTGGGAGAGGAGCGTCTGCCGATCCTGAAGGACATCAATTTTCAGGTAAATAAGGGAGAATACGTGGCAATCTTAGGCCCTTCCGGTTCCGGTAAGACTACGTTAATGAATATGATCGGCTGTATGGATGTGATGGACAGCGGAGAGTATTATCTGGATGGCATGGCAATCCACAAGACCAAGGAGGACGATCTGACCATGGTACGCAACCAGAAGATCGGGTTTATTTTCCAGAACTATCAGCTGATCCCGACCTACAATGTCATGCAGAATATTATCATGCCGCTGCTGATGCGTGGCATGACCCATGAAGAAGCAGAAGAAAAGTGTAAAAATACTATCAAACTGCTGGGGCTGGATCACCGTATCGGACATAAGCCCAACGAATTGTCCGGCGGACAGAAGCAGAGAGTATCCATTGCCAGAGCACTGGTGGGACAGCCGGCGATCCTTCTGGCGGATGAGCCTACCGGTGCTCTGGATCAGACCAGCGGCAAGGAAGTACTGAAGCTGTTCCGGGAACTGAACAATATGGGCAACACCATCGTCATGATCACCCACGACCTGGGTGTTGCACAGTCAGCGAAACGTATCGTGCGCATTGTGGATGGGCAGTTACAGGAATAAGGGATAGTCACTCAGCCAACGGGAAAGAGGCTGGGACTGTTCCAGACCGGATTTCAGGGTACGGTCGGCATCCGATTTATTTTCTGCCGGTATTATCAGCAGAAATTCTTTCCCGTCCATAAGTACACCGCAGAATACGGTTTTCAGATCCCGGGAGATAAGAAACATATTTCCCGGGATATTTGTTACAGATTCGGTCAGGCAGGAGTAATAGGGTTCTTCATCGATAAAAGGTGCATAGAATCCCATGTCATCCGCACCTTCCACGAAAAGCCTCTCTCCGTTCATCCAGACATTTCCCGCTATGGCGTCTTCCTGATTCCCCCAGAGATAATGTAAGGCTTTCCCGTGGATCTCCACCGATACCTGTTCGAAGGTATCCGGTTCCGTCAGACTGACCAGCATTCCGGTTCCGGTATAGTCATAATCCTTTTTGATGGGAGTATGATAATAGCGGATCCCGTAGTCTCCAAGGCAAAATAAGGCAAATACGAGCAGAAAAATCAGAATGCCGCAGAAAACGGTTCTTAATTTTTTATTTCGCATCATGGTTCTTGCCTCCTTTTTATTTTATTATACAATCAGATATCCATACTGGCAATGAGCTGAAACATTTCCTCGGCGGTCATGTGATCTGCGGTGATCACGTATACATAATTGTCAGCTTCATAATAAGCCATGGCGTAACCATCCACATAAGTATATACCGTGGCAATGTGACCGCCGATGACATGTTCCTCTTCGGCATCGTATTCATTGTCTAATACGAGTGTCAGGGCATTATTTGAGGAAATTAGCATTTGCTCCCAGATGAGCTGTTCTCCGGCATTGTTTTCATAGAAAATTTCACAAAAAAGAGGACTGTCTCTTCGGTCTGTCTCTGTATAGCCCTCCGGGATGCAGGTCGGTATCGTGGGAGTGAGTACCGCATCTTTTTCCTCGGAAGAGTAGTTATACTGCGTAGCATCCTCGCGCAGGGTCTTTAGTGTCATGAAAAACTTATCCCGATAGGCATCCACACTTAACATCAGAACCAGTCCGGCACATACGATACCGGTGAAAAAGATTGTCATGCGTTTTAGGAGCTGTTGTGCACCGGTCAGCACCGGATGGGCTTCCCGGCGGATCACTTTTTGCATTTTTTGTTCAAAACGTTTTGAAAATACATATTCCCGATCAACCTGATTTTCTAATGCTGTTATCATGGCATTGTCCACCACAGGCATATGCTGATAGAGCCATTCATCCGTTATTTCCATGGATCTCATTATTTTCCTCCCGTTTATTCAAAGCTTCCTGTATCATAATCTTTCCCCGGGATAATCGCTGCCGGATCGTTCCTTCGGTGGTGTTTAATACTTTTGCGATTTCATCGTTGTCCATATTGCCGGAGTATTTGAGGAGAAATACATCCCGGTATTTTACGGGCAGGCACCTAAGGATGTCCAGTATTCCGTCATCCACATCCGTCTCCGCATAAGTCAACGGGACATTACATTCTTCCAGCTCATCCACATAGATTTCCCGTTGAAATTGATGGTTTCGCTTCCGGTAAATATCTATAGTCGCATTTTTCGTTATGGTAAGCAGGTAGCGTTTCGTCGCCGTGGCGTCGATTTCCCCTATTTTTTCCATGTTTTTCGCAATTTTTATAAATGCCTCATGTACGGCATCTTCCGCAAGAAAAGTATCCTTCAGCACATTCAGAGCTACTTTCATCATAAGGTGCCGATAGGTTTCATAGAGAATCGCAAACTTTTGTTTGTCTTCTTCGGCGTCGATCATCATCAGATATATCATTTGTTGTTCCCAGGCCTTTCTATGAGTCATAACGAAGGTTCCTGTTCCTATTGTTACAAAAACGTAAAAATATTTCAATTGCAGGTTTATATGTTTGTCCCAATAGTATCTTTTGGGTAACCGGGGCACTTTATTGTGCCTGCTTTACGGATCCCGGCGATGGGGATTCCGGTGCTAAATGCAGAGAAAAACTTGCACCCGGCAGATTGCTGTGATACATTGGCTGTAAAAGAAATACAAGAGAGGAAAAGAAAATGGCAGGATATCTGATTAAGGATACCACAAAAGAAGAGCGGGAGCAGATCGTGGCGGAGTCACTGGGATATATGGAAGCAAACTGCGATGGCTGTAGTTCGGGACTGGCGGAGATGTATCAGGCATACATCGACGGGGAGAAGGAGCTTCGGGACATCAACATGGAATTTCATGCAGGTTATGTATCCGGAGAGGAAGTGCCCGGCCGCAGGTCTTGCCCTATGTAATAATAGTGTGCGGGAAAGAGAGAATTCCGGCATAAATAAAATGTTATCTGCAAAAACTCTTAGTAACAGAATGCGAAAGGCAGGAAAGAGAAATGCAGATGAGGGATGATCTTGGAATTACAACAAAACTGGAAAATGGCAAGGCTTATCTGGAATTTGCCCTGCCGGAAAAGATAGGGCGTTTGCTGTCCGCTTTACAGATCGAAATCTGGGAAGATGTGGAGGGCGGGCGCCTTGTTTTTCATGGGGAATACTCATCAGAAGAAGCGGATTCCATGGCGGCGTTGCTGCTGCGGCCACACCTCTGGGACGGCATGCGGGATCCCTATGTCTATCTGGTGAAGGCGCAGGGAAGATTCGGTACCATGGAGTATGGAGAAAAGACCGGTTGCACGGAGAACGAGGAAGAATCAGATCCTGCTGAGGATATAACCGAGGCAGTGGAAGTGTATTGGCAGCAGGAACTGGCAATTTATGACGTGCATGTCATCGATAAAAAGGGAATTTTTCTCAATGAAAAAGAGTTTCTGCCACATGAAGTAGTCTACCGGCTTCCCCCGCAGATCAGTGATGCCGGGACGAGGGAGGAGCAGGTACGAAGGGATCTGGAACGGCTGGCCCGGATGGGAGTTAATGTGATCCGGCTGGAAGGAACCGGGACCGGGGCAGGGGGGCTGAACTGCGCCGGAGTGAGAACGTTTTACAGCCTGTGCAGAAAGCGTGGATTCCTCACTGGGGACCTGTGGATAAGACCGGAAAATCTCCCGGTGTACCGTGGATTACCCGGAGAAACGACATGCCAAGCACTCCTGGCTGCGGACGGCAGGACACTGACAGAACGATATTACTATTATCAGGCGAAGTGGAGCAGCAAACCCGTGCTCTATCCGGTACTTTCCACCCTGCATCGTCAGGAGAATGGGCTACTCTCCCTGACAATATACAGCAATCAGAAAAAAGTGGTGCTCTATGTGGACGGAGTACTTTTTTTATTCCAGTCGGCCGCATCCGGTGATCCGGAGTTCATTTTTGAAGATATTCCGGTGGCGAAATTGCCGCTGCATCTGGCTGCGGAGGCAGGAAATTTAAGCATTTCGCTGACCGTGACGAAGCTTTAAGGGTTGTGACTTCACAGTTTTTTCACAAATGTTTCACCTTTTCATGACATTTGAGACATATACTGATACAAGGGTGTAAAGGTTAACCGCTGTTCATGCTTGCATGATAAAGCGGTTGGATTTTACACCCGTAAAACATGAGGAAGTAGCGATTTGCGTAGCAAATCAGCGGATTCCGAATGTTTTTCGGATTGTGAGAGTGCGCAGCACGGAACAATCCGTAGATATCAGTTCTGGGGACTCGTAGGTATCAGTTACGGGTACCCGTAGATATCAGGTGGGGGATCACACCATATCCGGGAGGTAAATATGATAGAAGTAAGCAATCTTACAAAAAAATATGGTGACCATATTGCCGTAAATCATCTCTCTTTCCGTGTGGAAAAGGGACAGATTTACGGCTTTCTTGGTCCAAACGGCGCAGGTAAATCCACGACCATGAACATCATCACGGGTTATCTGGCAGCCACGGAGGGTACTGTGACGATCGATGGCAAAGATGTCCAAAAAGATCCGGAGGAGGCAAAGCGTGCCATCGGTTATCTGCCGGAGCTTCCGCCGCTGTATGTTGACATGACTGTCAGAGAATACCTGGATTTCGTGGCAGAACTGAAAAAAGTGCCGAAAAAAGAGCGGAAGCAGCAGATTGATGAGATCATGGAAATGACACAGATCACCGATATGCAGCAGCGTCTGATCAGGAATCTGTCAAAAGGTTACAGGCAGAGAGTCGGACTGGCGCAGGCAATCCTTGGCTACCCTGAGGTTATCATTCTGGATGAGCCCACGGTAGGTCTGGATCCGAAACAGATCATTGAGATCCGTGATTTGATCCGCAGGCTGGGGGAGAATCATACCGTGATCCTCAGCTCCCATATTCTGTCGGAGGTCAGTGCGGTCTGCGACCATATTATGATCATAGCCCATGGTAAGCTTGTAGCCAGTGATTCTCCGGAGAATCTGCAGAAGCTTATGAGTGGTTCCATGGAACTGGATCTGGAAGTAAAGGGAAGCATCGCTGCGGTGAAGAGTGCATTGCAGGAGATCTCACAGATCGACCGGATCGAAGAAAATACCGAGGCTCCCAAAGATATTGCAAAACTGAAAGTGATCTCCAAAGAGAATGCCGACATCAGAGAGCAGGTATTCTATGCACTGGCAGATGCAAAACTGCCTATTTTAGAGATGACCCATGCGGAGAAGTCTCTGGAAGACATCTTCCTGGAACTGACTGAGGATGTGGCACCCACACAGCCGGAGAAGCACAAACTATTCTCAAAAAGAAAAAAGCCGGAAGCCGAAGAAACTGTAACTACAAAGGAGGCGGAATAATATGCTGGCCATTTATAAGAGAGAATTGAAATCCTATTTCCGTTCCTTTATCGGATTTTTATTTATTGCAGTCACCCTGTTTTTCCTGGGACTGTATTTCAGTGTTTATAACCTGATGAACGGATATCCTTATTTTGCGTATGTGGTATCCAGCGTTACCTTTCTATTCATGCTCACCGTGCCGATCCTGACCATGCGTATTCTGGCGGAGGAAAAGCGGAGCAAGACGGATCAGCTGATCCTGACGGCACCGGTGTCCGTAGGCGGCATCGTTATGGGGAAATTCCTGGCGCTGTTAACTATATTTGCCATCCCCGTAGCGATCATCTGCTTTTACCCGCTGATCATGGCGCAGTACGGCAGTGTTCCCATGGGAGAGGCCTATCTGTCGATTCTGGCATATTTCCTCTTCGGGATGACCGCCATTGCCATCGGTCTGTTCCTGTCTTCCGTGACAGAGAGCCAGGTCATCGCAGCAGTACTTACTTTTTTAGTATTGTTCCTGGGATATATGATGGATTCCATTTGCTCCATTATTTCCAGCACCGGCAATCTGTTGACAAAGCTGCTGCGTTGCTTTGACCTTTACACACCGTTTTCCAACCTGTTAAACGGCACACTGGATGTATCTTCTATCGTATATTATGTATCCGTTACGGCTTTGGTTCTGTTCCTGACGGTACAGTCCATTCAGAAACGCCGTTACAGCATGTCCGTGAAGAACTTAAGCTTCAGTGCTTACAGTACCGGTATGATCGCTGTAGCTGTAGCGCTGGTAGTAGTCGTTAATATTATCATGGGCGAGATGCCTTCCAGCTGGACAGCAATCGACATGACCAGCCAGAAGCTCTATTCCCTGACAGATCAGACCGTTGACTATGTGAAAAATATGCAGGATGATGTGACAATCTATGTGTTGGTAAATCAGGACAATCAGGATACCACATTGGGGCAGACTTTACAGAGATATGATGATCTGTCGGATCATATCACCGTGGAATATGTGGATCCCACCGTTAATCCGATGTTCTATACCCAGTACACCACCGGCAACATCAGCACGAACAGCCTGATCGTGGTCAGCGACAAGCGCAGCAAGGTCATTGATTACAACGATGTCTATGAGTCTTCCTATGATTTTGACTATTCGACGTACAGTTATAATACCACGACCACCGGTTATGATGGCGAAGGACAGATCACCAGTGCGTTGGATTATGTGTTAAATGACGATATGCCCAAGGTATATATGACAACAGGACATAATGAACTGAGTTTAAGTAACACTTTTACATCCGCACTGAACAAGGAAAATGTGGATTATGAGATCGTGAATCTGATGGATCTGGATGCTATCCCCGACGATGCGGCCTGTCTGTTCATCAACGGCGCCACCAGTGATTTCTCTTCCGATGACAAGGATAAGGTGATCGATTATCTGGATAATGGCGGTAAGGTCATCCTGGTGACCGGTTATACCGATGAGGAGACACCCAATATAGATGCTATCTTAAGCTACATGAATCTGAGCATTGCCAAAGGACTGGTAGTGGAGAATGATTCCAACGGCTACTACAGAAGTCCGTATTATATCCTGCCGACACAGAGCTCTGACAGCTATACCTCAGGCACCTACGGAAAATATCTGTTCCTGCCGTATTCTCAGGGCATCATCGTCCCGGAGGAAGTAAGTACCGACGAGACAGCCACCGGTGATATTACCTATGATGTATTCCTGAGCACCTCCGACAGCTCTTTTGCAAAACAGGATGTCAACAATACACAGGATTTTTCACAGAGTGAAAATGATATGAATGGTCCCTTCGCATTAGGTGTTGAGGCAGTAAAGACTTTGGATGATGGGGATGCGACACTGGTCGTGTACGGTTGCGAGCAGCTGTTCACGGATGATGCAAATTCTGTCGTCAGCGGTGCGAACCTGACTTTGTTCACCAATACATTCAGTGGAATGACAGATCATGAGACATCGGTATCCATTCCGGTAAAAAGCTATGAGGTCTCTAATCTGCTAGTGGATTCCGCACAGATTCTGTTGTTGGGCTTGTTGGTTACCATGATCCTTCCCATCGGTTGTATGATCGCCGGATTTGTGATCTGGTTCCGCAGACGGAAGAAATAATTGTGAAAGGCGTGAGTTATAGATATGAAAAAGAAACAAAGACAGATGATCGGAATGCTGCTGGCACTGGTGGTGCTGGCGGCAGTATTCCTGGGCATCCGACAGTATAATAAAAATATAGCATCCGCGACGTCCACTACCGAGGATACACAGGAGACGGTGCTGGATGTGAACTCCGATGATATTACCAGCTTCCGCTATGTATATGAGGGAGAGACCTATGCCTTTGAAAAAGAGGATGAAACATGGTACTATACGGACGATCATTCCCTGAATCTGAACCAGGATCGGATCAAGGCGATGATCCTGAAGGTGGCACCGTTAAAGGCAGATCAGGTGATTGGAAATGTGACGGATATGTCACAGTACGGACTGGCGGATCCGGATCGTACCATTCAGTACGAGACTGCAGATCGCAGCGTGATCATTAATGTCGGTAATCTGAATTCCATGACCAGCCAGTACTACATTGCATTTCCTTCTGAAATGAAAGTGTATGTCGTGGCCACCAACGTGGTGACCGGATTCAACTATACACTGGAGGATCTGGTGGAAGAAACTACCGAAGCGACGGAGACTGCAGAAACAGAAACTGCAGAGACAGAAACCACGGAAGCTGTGGAGACTGTGGAAAAGGAAACTGCAGCGACGGAAGCAGATTAGGAATGCTCCCCACGAATGACAATGATGTCATTTAACCTTAATATCGTATCTTTTTGAGGCAGAATGGACAGATCCTCCCGCAGAATGAGGAAGATTGTGACCTGTTCTGCATCTTCCATTTCTTCCACGGATTTGCCGGCGAAGCGTTTATCTACAAAGATCTCGGCGATCTCATGAATATCTGCCTCTTTAATATTAGAGAGACTGCTTTTGCGCTGGTACTGTTCCACGAAACCGGCACTGATGATACCGGTGGGGATAGCCACAGCACCGACACCGAGATAGGCGATACAGATCGCCATGATCCGGCCAAGCGTGGTGATGGGATAGATGTCACCGTAGCCTACGGTGAGCAGCGTTGACATGCTCCACCAGATGCCGCTGAAGGCATTGCGGAATACTTCCGGCTGGGAATCATGCTCCACGCTGTACATGCACAGACTGCTGGCGAGCATCAGGATCAGTACGATGAACACAGAGGAAATGATCTGATTGCGTTTTTCATACAATACCGTAGTGATGACATTGAAGGAATCATACCGGGCATTCAGGCGGAACAGATGGAAGATTCTCGCCACCCGCAGCATCCGGAAGATGACCATACCGGACAGGAAGAAAAAGGGTAAAATTGTCAGCAGGTCGATAATGCCGTCGAAGGAGATCAGAAACCGCAACCGGGAGCGGAACTCGCTTTTATCAGGATATAGATAGTCCGCAGTCCAGATCCGCAGAATATATTCCACACAGAAGATCAGAATAGTGATAACCTCGATCACGTGAAATGCTGGAAATAAAAAAGCAAGCTCATCAAAGGTTTGCAGAAAAGTCACCAGAATATTTGCACAGATAACGATAGCAATAAAAATATCAAAGAGCCGGCTCAGACGGTTACTTTTGTCACCGATCTGGATGATGTTAAATACTTTTTTCTTCATGTTGAATCCTCAATGTTTTCCGGGGCAGCGCCAGTGAATGTTTGTGATTCCATCATACGGAGGTGGAAGAGGAAAGTCAAGAAATGCGGTGACAGAATCCGTCAACTTTCTTAAAAACAGTCATATATTATAGTAAATCCAAATACAATGAAAGGATACAAAAATATATGGCTAGATTTACAAATCAGGCACAGCTTCGCTATGGAAATGAGATTACAAACTCCAATATAGCAGTGGGTGAGATCACGGAGGTATTGTCTGCAACCAAGACAGCAGTGCGGGATACCTACGGGCAGAATGAAAATGTTACGTATGTGATCAGCATTGTGAACTCAGGCACTACAGCATTTAACGGAATTACAGTAACGGATAATCTGGGAGAGTATTTGTTTAATACCAGAGAACTGACACCTCTGACGTATATTCCGGGGACCGTAAAATACTATGCAAACGGAATTTTACAGGCAACACCGGCTGTAACGGCAGGCCCTCCTCTGACAATCACGGGAATTACCGTGCCTGCGGGAGGTAATGTGACACTTACCTATGAGGCTGAGGTGAACTCTTATGCACCGCTGGCAGCAGAGGCTTCCATTACGAATACGGCGACGATTGCCGGGGCAGGGGTCACTCCTGTTACTGTGAACGAGACAGTAAATGCGGTAAGCGGACCGCTTCTTACGATCACAAAGTCCGTTAGTCCCGTACCCGTGACAGAGAATGGAACATTGACGTATACGTTCCTGATACAGAATCTGGGGAATACGGCAGCAGATGCAGCTACCGGTGTCGTGATCACAGATACCTTTAATCCCGTATTGGAGAATCTGACTGTGAATTTTAATGGAACTGCATGGGCAGAGGGAACAAACTATACGTATGATACGACTACCGGATTATTTACCGGAACTGCAGGAGGTATTACCGTACCCGCAGCGACTTACACCCAGGATCCCGTTACAGGAGCGTGGGGGATCAATCCCGGCGTCAGCACGCTGGTGATCTCCGGAACCGTATAAGGGCTGTCGCGCTCCTAAGGCTGGCGCCATGCAACCCATTCGCAGTCACTGCGTGACTTGCTCATGGACGGCTGTCGCCGTATAATAAAAAAGAATACTCCACACCTTTATGAGCAAGCTCCTACGGTGCAGAGTATTCTTTTTTATTGCATGGCTTGTAGCTTAGCCAAAGTATCTCTTTAACAGACCCTCAAATGCCTTGCCATGTCTTGCCTCATCACGAGCCATCTCATGAACGGTATCATGGATTGCATCCAGGTTCAGAGCCTTGGCTCTCTTAGCCAGATCAAACTTACCTGCGGTTGCACCGTTCTCGGCATCTACTCTCATCTCCAGATTCTTCTTGGTGGAATCGGTTACGACTTCGCCTAACAGCTCAGCGAATTTTGCAGCGTGCTCAGCTTCTTCGTAAGCAGCCTTCTCCCAGTACAGACCGATCTCGGGATAACCTTCTCTGTGAGCTACTCTTGCCATTGCCAGATACATACCAACCTCAGAGCATTCGCCCTGGAAGTTCGCACGCAGATCTGCAATGATATCCTCGGGAGCACCCTTTGCTACACCTACTACATGCTCAGCAGCCCAGGTCTTACCTTCCTCCTGCTTGGTGAATTTGGAAGCGGGAGCGTGACAGATGGGGCACTCTGCGGGAGCCGCATCACCTTCATAAACATAACCACATACCTGACATACATACTTTGCCATAATTTTTTCTCCTTTTCTCAAATGAAATGTTTTGTTTTTAGTTTTCTCTTTTTGCGTGTGCTTTATCTGCACAAATATATTATGGAACGAAGTCCGTTTTCATTCAGAAAACTAGGACTCCGTAGCAACCCTGGTGCAGGCGGGACAAGAGCCGTAGAAATAAGTGACATGTCCCCGGATCCGGCCGTCAAATCTCTCTCCGGCTGTCTCCATGATGGAATCAATACTATCCATGTCCAGATCAATGACGCTTCCGCATTCCGTACACACGAAATGATAATGTTCGGAAGTATCGGCATCAAAATGGTCAACACCGTCACCGACCCGGAGTCGTAAAATCTCTCCCATGTCCGACAACAGAGTCAGATTACGGTAGACGGTACCGAGACTTAAGTTCGGATCCTGCTGCTTCAGATTAGAATAGATCACATCAGCGGTAGGATGATCCTTGCGTCCCATGAGAAAGGATTTGATCATTTCCCGTTGTCTGCTTCTTTTCAGTGCCATGATAAGCTCCCTTCTCAATAATAGTAATGATTACTGTTTCTTATAAGCTTATTATACATGATGTGAGAATAATGTCAACAGAAAAATGAAAAAATTTTGTTTATATTTTTTTAATGATATTCCTGCTTCCTTTATACACAGAAGGTAGGAATCATGCTATAATGAGCGAAAGTAAAGTATAAAACACGCGCAAACTTGTGCTACACAGTGTACTAAAGTCACGGAAAGTTTGCAGGTTGCTGAAAGGCAAGAGTAATATGAAATTTAAAACCAGACTTCGTGTAACATTTATAAGTATTATATTACTTCCGCTGTTGCTGACGATCATGGCGTTTGTGATGATTGCCATTTACCTGATGAATTACTCTCAGGGTTTCAGCCTGACGGATATTGATTATTCCATGATGTCGGAGAATTTCAGGGAATTCACCAACACCACGGATCAGGCGTATTATGTGCTGCTGGACCAGGTGAAGGAAGACAGCAGCAGGCTGGAAGATAAAGAATATCTGGATCATATTAATGAGGAGGTATCGCGGAAGTCTACTTACATTATTGTAAGAAAAGGTGATAAGATGTATTATGCCGGCAATAAAGATGCCGCACAGAAGATTTTTGAAAAACTGCCTGCCTACGGTGAAGAGAATCTGTCGGATGACAGCGGATATTTCTACAATGAACTGGAGAAGTATGTAAAACAGATTGATTTCACTTTCCGGGATGGAACACCGGGCAGCGTATTTATCGTCACGAAGGTCAATTCGCTGATCTCGAGACATCTGCTGATCGATATGTTCGTGGCTATCATAGTGATCCTGATCTTCACCAGCCTGATGCTGACCCAGTGGATCCACAAGGGCGTATTTGAACCCATCAATGAATTGAACGTGGCAATGCGCAAGATCAAGGAAGGCAACTTTGATTATGTTCTGGAGACAGATGCCAAGGGTGAGATCGGTGATCTCTACCGCAATTATGAGGACATGCGTTTACGGCTGAAGGAATCCACGGAAGAGAACACCCAGCATGAGAAGCAGAACAAAGAGCTGGTCAGCAATATTTCCCATGATCTGAAGACCCCTATCACAGCCATTAAGGGTTATGTGGAAGGAATCATGGACGGTGTGGCAGATACGCCGGAGAAGATGGATAAATACATCAAGACCATCTACAATAAAGCCATTGATATGGATCGTCTGATCAACGAGCTGACCACTTATTCCGGAATTGATAATAACCGGATCCCGTACAATTTCCACCGGATCAACGTGGCGGATTATTTCGGCGACTGTGTGGAAGAAGTCGGACTGGATCTGGAGCAGCGGGGTATCAAGCTGAACTATTCGAATCTGGTATCTCCTGACACAGCTGTCATCGCGGATCCGGAGCAGATGAAGAAGGTCATCAATAATATTATCAGTAACAGCGTAAAATATATGGACAAGCCCAATGGGCACATTGATATCCGTATTCTCGACGAAGTGGATGCTATCCGGGTAGAGATCGAGGACAACGGCAAGGGAATCGCGCAGAAGGATCTGCAGAAGATCTTTGAGCGGTTCTACCGCACGGATGCTTCCCGCAATTCCGCCCAGGGCGGCAGTGGCATCGGACTTTCTATTGTGAAGAAGATCATCGAGGATCACGGTGGCTATGTATGGGCAACAGCCAAAGAGGGTGAAGGCACCTGTATGCATTTTGTCCTGAGAAAATACATTGAACTGCAGCCGGGTGGAACCAAGTAATGAATAAGGAATCAATAAGGAATGAAACAGAAATAGCATGATAACCGATGATGCAAGGACATTCTGTAAATGGAGGATAAATAATGAGTAAGATTTTAATTATTGAAGATGAAGTAGCAATTGCAGATCTTGAGAAGGATTATCTGGAGCTCAGTGATTTCAAGGTAGATATCTGCAATACCGGAGATGAGGGACTGAAGACCGCTCTGACAGGCGATTATGATCTGATCATTTTGGACCTGATGCTGCCCGGCATGGACGGCTTCGAAGTATGTAAGAAGATCCGCGAGGAGAAAAATATTCCCATTCTCATGGTATCAGCGAAGAAGGACGACATTGATAAGATCCGCGGCCTAGGGCTGGGGGCGGATGACTATATGACCAAACCTTTCAGCCCCAGTGAGCTGGTAGCCCGCGTGAAGGCGCACATGGCCCGTTATGAGAGACTGGTGGGAACCAACCAGAAGCAGCAGAATGATATCGTGGAGATCCGCGGTATCCGTATTGATAAGACTGCAAGACGTGTCTATGTGGACGGTGTGGAGAAGACGTTTACGACCAAAGAGTTTGATCTGCTGACGTTCCTGGCGGAGCATCCGAACCATGTATTTACCAAAGAAGAATTGTTCCGTGAGATCTGGGATATGGATTCTATCGGTGATATTGCCACCGTTACCGTGCACATCAAGAAAATCCGTGAGAAGATTGAAAAAGATACTGCAAAACCTCAGTATATCGAGACCATCTGGGGTGTGGGCTACCGATTTAAAGTATAAAAGAAGAAAAATAAGATCAGAAGAGAACTCCTATGATGGATTCGGCAACAAACTGTCTCCAATAGGAGTTTTTTATCTAAAAGTGTGTTATAATCATAACATTGCGGATTGCACCCGTGAAATTTGATTAGCGATTCCACTGATGAGATAAAGCATCGGCGGAATGGAGTGTGTTATGAACAGTAAAAAAATAATACAGTTGTCTACGACACAGAAGATCATGCTTAGCTTTCTGTGTGCCATATTAGTGGGTAGCTTCCTGCTGGCATTACCCATCAGTTCAGCTACCGGAGAAGCGGTTCCTTATATAGATGCTTTATTTACGGCTACCACATCCATATGTGTGACCGGTCTGGTGACGGTTCCCACATATTCCACATGGAGCGTCTGGGGACAGATCGTGATCCTGTTTCTGATCCAGTTGGGAGGTCTGGGAGTCATTACGGTCATGTACGGTGTGATGATGGGACTGCACAGACGACTGGGACTGGGTAACCGGTGGATGCTGCAGGATGTGTTTAATCTGAATAATATCTCCGGAATCGTGAGATTCCTCCGCAAGGTCCTCATAGGTACTCTGGTGGTGGAGGGATGCGGCGCTCTTTTGTATATGACAGTATTTGTGCCGGAATACGGACTCAGAGGCATATGGATTTCGATTTTTAATGCCGTATCTGCCTTCTGCAACGCAGGAATGGATATTATGGCGGAAGACAGTCTGTGCGGCTATGTATTTCAGCCAATGGTCAATCTGGTCACGATGTTGCTGATCATATTGGGAGGCTTAGGCTATATCGTCTGGTGGGATGTACTGCGGGTTTTGAAAAATATCCGGAGCCAGAAGCTCAAATGTTTCAGACTGCTGACGCTTCACAGTAAAATAGCACTCACGGTGACAGGAATACTTATTGTAGTGGGAGCGACGGCATTTTATATTTTTGAATACAATAATCCTCTGACAATGCAGGATTACACGGTGCCGCAACGGATCTGGGCATCCCTGTTCCAGGCAGTAACTACGCGAACCGCAGGTTTTGCCACGATTCCACAAGAGGATCTGACCAATACCTCTGCGATCATTTCGGTGCTTTTGATGCTGATCGGCGGCTCTCCGGTGGGAACCGCAGGAGGAATGAAGACAGTTACGATCGCAGTGCTGTTGGTATCTATGTTTGCCACCATAGGTAATAAGGAGGATGCAGAGCTTTTTGGGAGAAATATTCCGAAGCAGGCGGTGAATAAATCGGTAGCAGTTGTAAGTATGTTTTTTATCATTGCGTCGTTGTCCACAATTCTTTTATCTGTAGTGACAGATGTGGATGTGATAGATATTGTGTATGAAACAGTGAGTGCCACAGCTACTGTGGGATTAAGCAGGAACCTGACTTCCATGCTGAATCTTTGGGGAAAACTGATTATTATCGTGACCATGTATCTGGGAAGAGTCGGCCCCATATCTCTGGTAGTGGCATTCAGCACGCAGAAAAAGAACAAAAATATTGTGAAGAACCCGACAGAAGAGATCAGCGTCGGATAAAGCAGATCGAAGCAACAGGAAGGAAGAGACTATGGGAATCAATCAGACCTATGCAGTATTTGGACTTGGAAGATATGGAAGAAGTGTGGCGAAGGAGTTGGCAGAGAACGGCGCAGAGGTGGTGGCGGTAGACAATAGAGAGGCAGTTGTCAATGCGGCAATCTCAGAGATTCCATACTGTAAATGTGCAGATGTTACAGATCCGGAAGCGTTGAGACAGATCGGTATTGCAAATATTGATGTGGTCATTGTGACTATGGCAAATCATCTGGAAGCCAGTGTTATGGCAACCATGCTGTGTAAAGAACTGGGCGTAAAGACCGTTATCGCCAAATGCGCCACTGAGATAAACTGCAAGATCCTTACGAAAGTAGGAGCAGACCGTGTAGTATTCCCCGAGAGTGAGTCAGGGATCCACCTGGCCAAAAATCTGTTAAGCTCCGGTTTCATGGACATTATCGAATTGTCCCAGGATGTGTCTATGGTGGAAATGGAAGTCAAACAGCAGTGGATCGGGAAGAACCTGATCGAGCTGAATCTGCGGAAAAAATATTCCATTAACGTGGTGGCGATCATCGAAGGAAAAAATGTAAATACCAATATCGATCCGGAAGAACCTCTGACACAGGATATGCGGCTGATCGTTATTGCCAACCGGGCAAAACTCAATAAACTGAAATAGAATAGCTGCGAGCTATAAAAAAGTGAAACATCTGACGGTGTATTTGAGCACAAGACAGAATGTTTCACTCTTTTTTTTATACGGTGACAGCCGTCTGAAAAGTTGTAAACGGGTGATCAGTTATCTGCCCGGAAAGTATTCTCGTTAAAGGCACCCTGCTGCTTAGCCACGATAGTGGTACATACGGCATCACCGGTGATATTGACAGCGGTACGCAGCATATCCAGGATACGGTCGATACCCATGATCAGTGCAATGCCTTCGGTAGGCAGTCCCACGGAGGTCAGTACCATGGACAGGGTGACCAGACCGACACTGGGGACACCGGCAGTGCCGATGGAGGCGATCGTCGCGGTGGCAATGACGGTAGCAATGGCAGCCGGGGTCAGAGGAATACCGTAAGCCTGTGCTATGAAAACAACTGCTACGCCCTGCATGATGGAAGTACCGTCCATGTTAATGGTGGCACCCAGAGGAATCGTAAAGGACGAAATCTGTTTGGAGACACCGATTTTTTTATACAGAGTGTCGATAGACAGAGGGATCGTCGCATTACTGGTGGAAGTGGAGAAGGCAAAGGTCATAACCGGGAAGAACTTTTTAATAAACTTAAAAGGATTCAAGCGGGTGAACACAAACAGCATGACCTGATATACCACGAAACACTGTACTGCCAGTGCCAGAATGACACTTCCCATATATTTCAGCATAGGCACAAAAGCGTCGAAGCCGATACCTGCGAAGGTCTTGGCGATCAGGCAGAAGACACCGACAGGGGCTGCTTTCATGACTGCAATCGTCATTTCCATCATAATGTCATTGAACTGACTGAAAAAGTTCGCCACAGTGGAGACCCGGTTGCCCATGGCAGCCAGAAGAATGCCGACAAATAAAGCAAAGAAGATGATCGGCAGCATATCTCCGGCGGACAGAGAGGTAAAAATATTTTTCGGAATAATATTCAACAACGTCTCCGCAAAATCTACCTGGGTGGTCGCGACTTCGGTGGCATCCTCCGGCAACGCAATATTTAAGCCAACGCCGGGATTGATCAGACTGGCAATACCCAGTGCCACGCAGATCGCCAAAGCAGTGGTGCACAGATAGAACAGGATCGTTTTCACACCCACAGTTCCCAACGTTTTCGTATCACCGATGGCCATGGCGCCGCAGACCAGGGAGCAGAATACCAGAGGAACCACCAGCATCTGCATCAGGCGGATAAAACCGTTGCCCAGTACATAGAGAATACCGTTGATCAGAATCGTATCTCTAAAGTACCCTTCCGGCATATAATAATGGATCAGCACACCACATACCGCACCGGTTAAAAGGGCGATAAAGATTTTGGTGGACAGACCGAGTTTTTTCTTTTCTTTTTTGTGTTTTTCCACTATTCCAGTCCTCCGGTTTCTTTCATGTAGGAAGCCAGCGTCTCTCTCCAGCCACTGGGTTCTTCGATGCCGGTGAGACGCAGCATCATATTGTCCAGTACGGAATATTTCTCCGGGGTGCCGTCTTTTACTGTGACGGTAAGCCGGTCCTCTTTTCCGGCAAGACGCAGGATCTCTTTCGCGAATTCCAGGCGTGTGCAGGAACCGCCGCCGCATACGGCGTGATAGATACCGTAATGGTCGTTGTCGATGAAAAATTTTACCACGCGTGCAAGCTCTGCAGCGGAGGTAGGTACCGCACGGTCGTTGTTTAGCAATTCCATTGTGGATACCTGAGGGTCCGCGGCAGCTTCGAGTACTTCATTCAAAAAGTCTTTGCCGATGCCATAGATCCAGGAACTGCGGATAATGACATAGCGGGTCATCAGCTGGATGACGAATTTCTCTCCGGCGTATTTGGATTTTGCAAACAGTCCTACGGGATTTACATCATCGAACTCATTATAGGGTGTGTCGGATGCGCTGGAAAATACATCATCCGTAGAGATCTGTATGAGTTTTGCCTGAATGCTCTCCGCAGATTGCGCAAGATTCCTCGCACCTACGGCGTTTACCTTGTAAGCCATATCTGTCTCCGACTGCGCTGCACCGGCGGAAGGATGATATCCTGCACAGTTGATGACGACATCGGGACGATTGCGGTGCATGAACAGGGAAACTGCATGTTCATCCGTGATATCCAGCTCGTCCTTATCGGTTTCGTATAATTCATATTCCATCATGTCTAACAACCTGATCAACGCCTGCCCCATGTGACCGAGGGAACCGACGATCCATATTTTTTTCATTGTGATATAACCTCCTGCAATTTGTGTGTAACTGAGAACAGTATAACAAGTATATCATAGGAAAGATTCCCCGGAAAAGAGAAAATTAAAAAGAGAGAGAAACTCCATAAAAATTAATATTAACAGGGAGAAAAGGATTTGCTATACTAACCACAGAGAGCAGAATCCGAAGGAAAAGCTCGGGATATATTTGACAGACAGAATCTGGAAAGGCAGGGAGTTTATATGGCAAAATTACGTCTGGGTGCATTGGAAGCCGGCGGTACAAAAATGGTCTGCGCTATTGGGGATGAGAATGGTACAATTTATGAACAGGTATCGATTCCTACAACTACGCCTAAGGAGACGATTCCTAAGATGATCGCTTATTTTAGGGACAAGGGGATCGATGCATTGGGAATTGCCTGTTTTGGGCCCATTGAGCTGGACAGAGATTCCGAAAAATACGGTTATATCACAACCACGCCAAAGCTGGCCTGGAGGGACTGCGATATTGTGGGGCAGATGCAGGAGGCACTTCATTGCCCCGTGGGATTTGATACGGATGTGAATGGTTCCGTCCTCGGCGAAGTGACCTTCGGACAGGCACAAGGGAAAAAGTGTGTCATGTATCTGACCATCGGCACCGGTGTCGGCGGTGGTATTTATAGTAACGGAGAGCTGCATCACGGAATGCTCCATCCGGAGACCGGACATGTGCTGATCACGAAGCGGACCGCAGATACTTATGCCGGAAGATGTCCTTATCATAAGAATTGTCTGGAAGGTCTGGCAGCAGGCCCTGCCATCGAAGAACGCTGGGGCAGGAAAGCAGTGGACCTGGCAGATTGCCCGGAAGTATGGGAGCTGGAGGCAGATTACATTGCTCAGGCACTGACCGGCTATGTCATGACGGTATCTCCGGAAATGATCATTTTAGGCGGCGGTGTCATGCACCAGGAGCAGTTGTTCCCGCTTATCCGCAAGAAGCTTAAGGAATACATCAATGGCTATATCGTAACGGATGAACTTGCAGACATGGAGCATTATGTGGTGCCGGCATCTCTTCACGATGATCAGGGCATTATGGGATGTCTGGAGCTTTCCAGAAGAGCTCTTGAAAACGATCATTGATAGGGCAGTTGTTTGCGATATTGCAGCGGAGACATCTGATATGTCCTATGAAAGCAGCGGATAAAATGACTCACGTTGGGGAAGCCGGACTGCAGGGCAACCTCTGTAACCGGCAGAGAGGTGCTCTCTAACAGATGGCAGGCATGGGTCAGCCTCAGATGCATCAGGTATTGCGTCAGAGTCAGATGAAAATGCTGCTTAAAATAGCGGGACAAATATTTTTCGGATAAATGAAATTGCTCTGCCAGGGTTTCCAATCGAAGGGGTTCCGTGTAGTTATACTGCAGATAAGTCAGTATCTCACGCTGCATCGGATCGTTCCTTTTGGAGCCCATCGGGTTAATGGTTCCGCAGGCAGCAATTTTTTGGATAAGTGACAACAATAAAATACGTAATCGGAAATGCCCGCTCAATGTATTTGGAAGCTGTCTGACAGACAGGATCTCACGGATGAGAGAAATGATGTCAGGACAGCTTTTTTCGTGGGAAAGATTATGATGCAAAAGCAATTCATGGTTACGCAGGGGAAGGAGAAACTCCGTTTCCAACAGATCGTCCGTCTGAAAGGAAATAAATTCCAGTGGAAACAACAGGGTATGATAGTCTACGCCCGGAATTGCGGAACCCATAAAATGAAGCTCACCGGGATTTACAAAATAGACGGAGCCGCCGGCCGCTTCGTATTCTTCTCCTTCAATGATGATCTTAAGAGAGCCGGAGCGGACATATATGATCTCGACCTCCGGATGCCAGTGGACAGGAATCTGAAAAAAAGCAGGCATATCATGCAGGTGATAACAGCTGAAAGGAAATTCTTTTGTTCCGTGAATGCGTTCTTCTCTTAATTCGGGGTACATAGGCAGGCCTTTCTGTGAAGTGGATCGTGGGGATATTATGGTCAGATTACTATGAAAGTAGAAATAAGTCAATTTTCTGTGGTAAAAATGCAAGTTTTAGGAAAGATAAAGTAGTAATATGTAAAAATTGAAGAGACTATTCGGAATAGTATTCTGAATAGTTACTAAATAAAAATGCAAATTTATAGGAACCGCAGAAAGGATATAAAACATACGATGGAAGGACAGAATAAGTCATTATTTCAATTATTTGTACCACTGTGTCTGGAGACGATCTTTTACATGTTGTCCGGAATGGTGGATACCTTAATGCTTTCTTCTGTGGGAGATCAGGCAGTCGGAGCAGTCGGAACAGCAAATACTTATATCGGTGTGTTCATTATTATGTATTCGGTAGTTTCTATGGGAATGCTGGCTGTGATGACACAGAATATCGGTGCGGGCAAACCGGGGATCGCCTGTCAGGCGAAGACTCTGGGATTATGGTTTAATGGGATCCTGGGTGTTGTGATGTCTGTGTTTTTGTTTTTCTGTTCCGATGGGATTCTGTATGTGGTAGGTATTGCACCGGCATTGAAGGAGCCTGCCGTACAATACCTGCGGATCGTAGGAGGCGGAAGCATACTGAACGCAATGATTCCTATACTGGCAGGATATCTGCGTGCATTTGGATATACGAAACAGCCTCTGATCGCAACTGTGACAGGTAATATTTTGAACTTTATATTAAATGCCGTGTTTCTGTTTCGATTCCACCTCGGCGTGCAGGGGGTCGCATCCGCAACAGTGATCTCCAAAGTAGTGAATCTGATATTGATAGTGATCTTTGTACGGCGGCTGATCCCTGCAAAAAAATATTCGGAGAGGGTAAATTCCGGAGAGATTTTGCGGAAGATCATCCGGATCGGATTACCTTCCGCTTTGGAGAATACTATTTATAATATAGCGATGACACTGGTGATCCGTTTTCTGAACCAGATGGATACGGAGGGAATCAATGTGGCTGCCCGCTCCTATACGGCACAGATCACGAATTTATCCTTCTGTGTGGGAAGTGCACTTGCCCAGGCGAATGCTATTATGACCGGATGGTACATGGGTGCGGGAAAATATGAAATATGTGATAAGCAGACTAAAAAATCTGCGGCGATCGGAGCGGTACTGGCGATGGGAACAGAATTTCTGTTTGCAGTCAGTGCCCCGGTCCTGATCTCTTTTTTCACGCAGGATAAGAGTATGGTAGAACTAGTGCAGAAGCTGATGTTTATTGATATTGCCCTGGAAGCCGGACGAGTAACAAATCTGGTATACGGAAATGCACTGAAAACCAGTGGAGATGCTGTATTTCCGGTGATCCTCGGAGCTGTTTTCATGTTTTTGTGTGCAGCGGGAGGAACGTATCTGTTGGGGATACAGCTGCATCTGGCAGTAGTGGGTGCTTATATCGGTCTGACAGCAGATGAATGTAGCCGTGCGGTCGGCATGATGTTGCGCTGGCGGAGCGGAGCATGGAAGAAAAAAGGATTGATCGAAGATTGATCGAATTGCAATAATAAGACGGTATACCGGCTGGCTTTTGCCCGGGTGGGCATTTTTTTGCTTTTCGTAGCTTATCATAGCATAGCGCATTTTTTATAATTAAAATATTGACAATATGAAAAAATGTGTTATAGTTCTAAATGCAAATGCAACTCATTTGCATTTAGAACAAATATATGATTAAGTATTCATTTGATAAAAAAGTATGGAAAGGTAAGAGTCATGTCGGAAGTTATTTTAGATACTTTAATAGATAGTATAAAGCTGGTGCCGTTTTTGTTCCTGACCTATCTGGCTATGGAATATCTGGAGCATAAGGCTGGCGAGAAGACCACACATATGGTGCGTAAAGCAGGTAAAATGGGACCATTGATCGGTGGCGTGGCAGGTGTGCTGCCTCAGTGTGGGTTCTCGGCAGCAGCATCCAACTTATATGCAGGCAGGGTGATCACTCTGGGAACACTGATAGCCATTTATCTGTCCACTTCTGATGAGATGCTGCCGATCCTGATTTCGGAGAAAATGGATATCCGCTTTGTACTGGGCGTGCTGGGAGCGAAAGCCGCCATTGGTGCCATAGCCGGGTTTGTGATCGATCTGTTGGTCCGTGAGAGGAAGATACATCCTCATGATCATGTTCACGGACATGGGGAAAATGACCATGAAGAGGAAGAACACATTCATGAAATCTGTGAGCATGAGAACTGCCATTGTGAAAAGGATGGCATTTTTCTATCTGCGGTAAAGCATACGCTTCACATTACCTTTTTCATTATAGTCATTGGATTTGTTCTGAACACAGCACTGCATTTTGTGGGAGAAGATGTTCTGGCCGGTCTGATCCTGAACCGTCCCGTACTGGGACCTGTGCTGGCAGGATTGGTGGGACTGATCCCCAACTGTGCAGCATCTGTGACCATAACGCAATTGTATATCAGTGGTGTGATCAGCCTTGGAGCCATGATGTCCGGATTGCTGGTAGGCGCGGGAGTAGGACTGCTGGTGTTGTTCCGCGTGAACCCGGATAAAAAGGAAAATCTGAAAATCGTGGGAATTTTATATGTGATTGGTGTTTTGACAGGAATTGTGATAAACTGGTTGTAGGCACGAGCAGTGCCAAAATTGAGAGCTGACTCTTTGACTGCTTGCAGGCATAAGAGGCAGATCCAATTTTGATAGGGCGACGCCCGTCCAGTGAGGGAACGCAGGGCGTTACCGAGCTGAGCAGCACTGCAGATGCCCCGGATCGCAATATAAAAGGACAGATATCTATGGAAGAACATAAATGTGAACACAATGATATTTCTTATCCCAAGGGATTAAAATGGACCAAACAGAGAAAATGCGTGTATCAGGTGCTTGAGGAAGCGACCGAGCCCCTCAGCGCCGTACAGATTTACAATCGTATTGAGAGAGATCACGAAGGCAACGATTATGCTGTATCCACGATCTACCGGATTCTGGCAACATTTGAAGAACATGGAATGGTAGAGAAGACAACGTTCATGGGAGACGGTACCGTAGTATACGAATTGAACCGCGGGGAACATACCCATTATGCGGTCTGCCTGGAATGTCATAAGCGGATTCCGCTGCCCAGCTGCCCCTTTGCACATGTGCATTTAGAGCAGGATACCGGAGATTTCACTGTCACCGGACACAAATTAGAGCTGTACGGCTACTGCAAAAAGTGCCAGGAAGCCCGTAAAAAACAGTAATTTCACTTATTGTACAAATAAATCGAAAAAAATATTTAAATTTTTTTCAAAAAGTACTTGCATTCTTGAAAACCATGTGATAATATATGTCTTGTCGTTGCGGGAGACGCAACAACGACACAGAAAATGCACCGCTAGCTCAGTTGGTAGAGCACCTGACTCTTAATCAGGGTGTCCAGGGTTCGAGCCCCTGGCGGTGCACTCAAGAGGACTGTTTTTGGAGACTTAGGAGCTCCGGGGACGGTTCTTTTTTTGTCCCCGGAGTTGAGAAGTTAATAGCCGAACTTGAAAAAGATCGGATCCAGTTTGTAGACGGGAGCCCCCAAGATCTTAAGCTGTGTAGCAAGTTCCACGTACGTTTTTGTAGATACATAATCAAAGTGTCCCATAAAGACCCGCAGAAATTCCATGTTACCGCCGCCGATCAGGAAACTGATTGCAAAGGTATGCCGGAGCAGGTGACCATGCAGCCGATCTATACCGGACTCAACTTTCATGTCCTGGTAAAACATTTTGATCGTGTTATAAGTGATCGGCTTCCTGGTACGCAAAGTCAAAAACATTGTGCCGGATCTGATATGCATAAGTTCAAAGTATTGCTGCAGAGCTACGATCAGGAAGTCCGGGATCAATACAAACCGGCTTTTATTTCCTTTTGACTTCTTGATCGATAGAATGTTTTGAGCAGCGTTCAGATCATGCACCTGCAGGTGCACCACTTCCTGACGCCGGAGTCCGCAGTCTAACATCAGATGAAAGATACAATAATTGCGCAGACCCTGCTCCGTCTCCCGGTCGAGAAGCGTGTCGATATGTATCACATCAGCTTCAAACAATGGAAGCACCGGTGCTGCGTCAGACTTTGGCATCTTGATTTTTTTCAGATAGTCCTTGCAGTAATCTTCATCATAACAGTACCGCAGAAAAGCCTTTATCGATCGGGCATAGCTCCGGACGGAAGAGTCTTTTATTTTTCTATTTCTGCAGTAAACCAGGTAATCCTGATAAATAGATTCCTGGTCCAGCGCGTCAAAACCGGCAGCATCCACGGAAATCATATAGTTACGTTCCAGGAACCGGAAAAACAGTCTCAGATCATCTGAATATTTTTCAATCGTTTCCTTACTGCAGTAAGTGCTCCGGCTATAGATATACTGATCATAGATCTGCCGGATCGTCATCATTTGAAAATCCCCCTTGCAAATCTAATGTCTTTATACTATCATAAGCGTAAAGAGTGCCGTCACTTTCATCCAGCAGACGGAAGCGGTGCTTTTCAGAAGACTCGAAGACTTCGGCAAGTTCCTCCTCGTTGAACTGCCGGAGTTTTTTCTGTTTATATCTCTGTGCTTCCATGATATCATTATCGTTCATTTTCAGCAGAGCTTCAAAACAATCCTGCAGAGGACTGTCTTCATTGATCCCCCGGGTATAAATGCCAAGGGTCACCGCTGACCCGATCACGCGCTTTTTCATGGATTCCACATTTAGGCGCCGGTTATAGTTCCGGACAAGTTTCACTTCATCCGGTGTCATTTTCATATCTAAACAGCGCGTAGATCTAAGCGCCTTCCAAAATCCACAGTATGGTCTCCGGTACTTCTTGGGATCTCCGACCTTTTCCACCATCTTAAATACTCTTTCCGTGAGGTAATCAATGATCAGCTTCCGGTTGTCCAGGTAATCGTAGATCCTTTTACATTCTCCCTTATTCCGGTGATCCTTGAATGGAATCAGGTCATAGCTCTTGGAATGCCGGCGCATGGTCTGATACTCCACGTTGACCACATAGTTCAGTTTTGGTGTGAGCTTGTCCGCCAGCTTGATCAGTGTATCCTCTTCTATAGTCAGTGTACCATCCAGGATACTGCGGACATAATTCACATAATAAGGATCCTGTCCGTATTCCAGGAAGAACTCCAGTCTTGCAGTATACCGGTAAAACCAGTTCTTTTTCTGATAGCAGCGCTCATAAACCCATTTGTCATACTTAGAGATCAACCCGTTCATTTCCCAGATTTGAAAGAACCAGGGCTTGTAGTTCTGCTCGATGACTTCCCTGGTCTTCTGGTAGATGCGGACGAATACCTTATCTGACCGCTTACCAAGCGCCACATAATCGATCTCGTAGTCCTCTGATCCGACTTTGTTTGTGACATAGGTTGCATTTTTGAAGCGATCCACGCGCATCTTATAGAAATTTTCCGGTGCAAAGAATGTTTCCGGATCCTTGAGGTAATTGCTGTGCCAACAATAGTCTACTCTGTTCTCCTGGACGAAATCGATTTCCAGACCGAAGTATGCAGCTATATTCTTAACATATTCATAACTGTTCTCAAAGGCATCCTTTACACCCATGATCCAGAGCATGTAGCTACGGATCTGCACCACGCACTCACAGGTAACAGACTCCCCACCGTCTGCCGCTTTTGGAACCACCGGCGCCAGGAAGATATCAAAGTACTCCGGATAACTTAAACAGGTCGTATAGAATCGGGAGAAGGTGACCGGCTTCAGATAGAGATTCTTTCCAAGTTTCGGCAGATATAACTCCGGCTGGTCTTCATTTCCGTTCAGATACGAATACTGCAGCTTGAAGAACTTGCGCATTTTCTCGACCTGCGGATCCTTGGATTTCAGCCGGAAGTCGTTCCGGAACTTCACGCTATAATAGAATGTATCGATGTTATGCAGGAATTTCTTGTGTGTGTATCCAAACCACTCATACTGATCCTCCAGGGGCATATCATGATACAGAATGTTATCGTTATTTTGTCTTTTGTCGAGCATATTCGACCCCCTAAAACTTAATTTGTCGGACAAAAACACGGTTTTTGCGATTTTTCCCCAAAAGCCGTTTCGGGGAAAAAAGTTTTCCACCGTTTTTGTTAGAATACGAGCACATTTCACCGTGTCGGACAATGGTTTTTGAGACCACGTATTACAGGGCGTGGCGCAGGCCGTCGGCCGGCTTCGCGGGGCCCCTAACATCCCCGCTCGTCCGTCCTAGGCACTGCACCTACTTCTTGGACGGTTTTTCGTCTACAAGCTCGAAATGGTTGTACGAATCGTATAGGCTGTAGATGTATTTGCTGGTGAAAAAGAAGCTGGTATCGATCGTTTCCTTTATGGGATACCACTTTTCAATGCAGATAAATAAGTTTCCCCGGAACAGGAAGCTCACAAAGGCACCCATGGCTCCGGCATTTGCTATTTTCCGGTGTACGTGCTCATACTCGATTAGTCCCCGGATCTGCCTGTCCAGCATCCGGTCAAACTGTGCCATTAGAATAATGTCGAACCCATAATGCCGGTGCTGGGAGAAGAAGGACAGCCAGGCACGCCGGGAGCTGGAAGCATATTCCCGGGAGTTAAAGAGCAGCTGCGCCTCATCAATATAGAGCCGGACTTCACCTTCCCGGAGTCTGCGTCCAAGATGCCTGGACAGTCTCCGGGAGAACTGGAGCAGTCTCTCCGGATCCAGCCGGTGATTCGGGATATAGATGTAGGTTCCCTGTCCCTTTTTCACAGCTTTCACGTTGTAATAAAAGTTCCCCAGGACAATAGCGTTCTTCCTGCGGAGCCGGACAGCAATCTCCTTAGCAGCGTGTACACTCTTGCCGGATCCGGGAGTACCGGAGTACAAAGATATCATAATAATTCCCCCTTGCTGTTATTGGATCAGCTTGATCCATCGCGCAATGATAGAATACAAATAGTAAAGTCCAATTGCCGCCAGCCATGCAGTACCGATTTTCAGCATCTGCGACACCGGCAGGAACCAGTTCAGATATCCGAGGTAGGGAAGCTGCGCCAGCTCTTCGATCGGCCCGGCAAAAGGAGAAGTCGGAAACACGCTCATCAGCATGTCCAGGAACGCATTCAGTAAAGCCTGCATATCTACCATAAAATCACCACTTTATAACCTTTCTGGTACCCATCATGAGCATCACAATAAACAAACCCAATTCACCTAACCGCCAGATCTTCATGATTGGATCCATCCATGATAGATCTATCACAAAACTGGTATCAACATCTATAAAGTCCAGTTTCACCGGAATCTCAAACTTCGGTGTCTCCGGTTCTGCGGACAATGCCTGGAGCAGATGGATGAAGTCGAAGGGGATGCAGAAAGGGAACAGCATCTTTAGATCTTTTTTGTAAGATTCCCCCTCACCATCAGCACCGGGATCCGGAGACGGTGAAGGATCGGGCTCCGGTTCGGGCTCCGGCAAGGCTGCAGTCAGGGCAGCATTCAGAGCATTCTTATAAGCTTCTGTATTTTCTGCCGGATCAAGTCCCGGTTCCGGTAGAGCTGCGGCAGCCGTAGACAATGCAGCGTTGATTCCAGGGAGCCGCCCAGGAGCAAACTCATAGCCAGTGAGAGGCTGCAGCCGCTCTGCCGTCGATGTTGCAAGATCCGGGAAGTCATAAATATCGGGAGCATGCAAAAGCATAGAAGTATCCCCTTTACAATATGCATCGAAACCGAAATGAGCAAAAATAGGAATATTGGAAACAATAGTATAATTTCCAAAACGGTAACCTGTATCAGGAACAGGATAAGAAATCCAATTAAAAGTGAAAGCATTACCAAGATCGTCTTGTAAATAAGAATAACTTGGAAATACTGTTCGACCAGAGGAAATATAATAAATACCGGGCTTCAAAATATAAGAACCTGAAGCGGTAGTACCATAAGATGCTAGGAAATAAAAACAATCTTCATTAGTAGCATTATACGAATATTTTTCTTCAGAAAGAGTTGAAGAATTATTATAAAAATAAGAGGCATATATATTAATTTTTCCGGCATTGCTTTCCGTAGGGTACCCAGTAAACATTCCATCAGGGATATAATTATCAGGATCTATTCCGTCAATCTTACCGTTAAATAAATCATCAAAGAACCCAGCCATAGCTGATACTAGTGTACTAGCAACCAGCACATCTTGAATATATGAAAAAGGATCCTTATACCCAGTATCCGGCACCGGTGTGCTATCCGGATCAGAGGACGGAGTAGGAGTCGGATCCGGCTCATTGCCGCCTGTCCCGGAGATTACACGATACTTTGCAAATGTTTCAGAAGTCGGCAGTTTCAAAGCATTACTTCCGAGCGTAGATTCAACAGCATCCAAAGCTTCTTTTACAGTCATCTGGGAACCATCCGGCTGCGTTATGATGGTATCATAAAAAGGCGGTTCAGCCATGCTTTCCACGGATGCAATAAAAGCATCATAAAGCGAGGATCCAGATTCGTAATCATCCAGTCCGTCCTTGATGCCGGAAGATATAGCAACTGTTTCCAGCAGATTATAGAGCATCATGGTCAGCTCCACGGCAAATTCTTCACTGACTGCGACAGATGCAGCCTTAACTTTCAATGTATTTCCACCCAGCACGCTGCCGATCACAATGACCATGGAGAGCAACAGCGCTGATATTCTTTTCTGCATAATTATCCCCCCTCCGAAAAATTCTTATCTAACAAAGCATGAAAGCCATCTTCCCGAACATCCGGAGGTTCACAACAGGCATCCATGCCATCAGCAGGATCTTTAAAATTTCTCTTGCAGCAGAGAATAACATCCGGATCGTAAAAGATACATTCGTATTCCCTGCAGTGTTTCTCATCAAAATAAGTTACCATTTCCACCTTTACCTTTCTTGTCCGACAAAAGGCACACTGCAGAGTCAAACCTGCAGCAATTTTGTCCGACAAAGCTTGTCCGACAAAAGTCATGCTGCAGCAGCTCCTGGTTTTCATTTTTGTCCGACAGCACCAAAAAAGGGCGGGAAGCTTCAGCTCCTCACCCTTCCCGGTTGATCATTATTCAGTTGTTAGGCTTTACCCAAGGACTTCATCCATTTCAGACCGAATCTGACACCTACTACAGCACCATAGATAACTACAGCGGCAGCCACTACGATAGCCAGAACCTTGAGCAGATCACCCTGTACGCTTGTCACAGCGTTAGTCATTACAGTAGCAAGATCGAAGTCAGAAGCTTCAGAAACTCCGGAAGCTGCTGCAGCTACAAAGGGAACGTAAATCATCGGCATGTCAATGCCCTCCTTCCATAAGTGAGAATGCGGTATATACCACATATCCAGTTAATATAGCTATGCATTCACAGGCGGCGCCCAAGATCATGAACTGTGATGCAATAGACACGTATGTATTGATATCCATCATTTCCTCCCTGTAAAGAACCCATGTACGAACAACATCCCGGCCAGGATCCCCAGCAGGATAGATAACAGCAGGGATTGTTCCTGGTACTTATGGATCTGATCCTGCATATAACCGGATTGTTCCAGCAGAGTGTCGTTCTGTGTTGACAGATATTCATTGGACTGCGTCAGATCTTCATGGATCTGTTGCAGATGGTCAGAGTAGTCCGGTGCATCTGCGGAGAAGACAACAGTGTAGGGACTGTTGCCTTCCGGAGAATCTACCGCAGCACCTTCACCGGTATCGCTGCCGGTTATCACTTCCGCATTGCCACCGGATACGGTGACAGGAAGGTAGACCGTGTCAGCTTCTGTATGTAAAGGGGAATCCTCCCCGGGGGAGGCGGTCACAACCTCGTCCATTATTTAGCAGCCTTTCCGGGCTCCTTAGCTTCCGGAGCGGTCTCCGGCTGGATCATGCCCTGAACTACAAAGCCGGGAATCACCTTCGGCTTGATCTCCAAATGGGAGATAAAGGCAACATCACGCAGACGGTTCACAGGTTTGCCATCGGCACCTACGACCATTTCAAAAGTACCTTCATAAAGACCGGGAGCGACTACGATCTTGTTACGCAGCACAGAATCCACAGAGCACTTTGCACGCTGCACACCTACCGGCTTGGTAGGGTCAAACTCCGCCTCAGACGCAAGAACTTCACCGTTCTCACCCCAAAACATATAGTGCACGGAACAGCCGGCAAGTTTGTCACCAGCTTCATCTTTCATGTCATACTGGTTAGCGAATAAGATCACAATTTTTGCTTTGCTTGTTAAGGTTACATTAGCCATTTTAATTTTCCTCCATTTTCAGAAAAGGGTTAGTGTTAATAAGGTATTGTTTTCTATCATTTTCATAGCGGTAGCGCTGACGGTACCAGCTCATGACTTTGTTGTAATCACCGCCGGTCTGTTTACAGAGCAGCTTGATCGTAAGCGGTGTATAATTATGACGTTCCCGGAGCCAGTCCAGAAAAGATTGCTTGTTTTCATCCCAAAACGAAGAATCTGTGAGACACTCCGGAGGATCAGGTACGGTTGACTGTGACATAGGGATTTTCCTTTCTGGTTATTTGTGTTTTTCGACTTGTTTCCAATAGGTATCACGCAGATCCAGAAGTTCAGAAGCATCCGAAGAAGTACGAACAATTACTTTACCCTCAGACTTAGATCTGGCATACATAAAATAAACAATTCGACTGAGATCAGATACAGAACGATCAGCTTCCACATGGATAGTCCGGGGATCAATAAAAATCCACCGCTCTATCTCTCCACAAATAACTTGTTCAACTTTAATAAACATCAGCATTCCTTTCTGTTCCGAGTCTGCGGCTGTCCGAGTGCCCCTCCGGGGGGAGGGTATCGCCCCTCTGGCGACCAGGGACCAGTCCCTGGACCCGTTATCACTGCCGTGAGGGCACAGGGAAACAGCAGCAAGGGCGGCTCCTGTTCCCCTGGCGGGGAAGTGTCGGGGGGAGCGAGTCTGTAAAGCGGCTTTCGCGGCATATCCTCACCGCAAGGGCGGCGGTTCCGGTATTCCACGTACCGCTTGACAGACAGGCGCCGGAGTTACGTGAAGGGCAGGGAGTTAAGGTCTTCAAGGGCACGGTGCAGGTGATCCAGTGACCGGGCGACGGTATAGATCTGACTGTTCTGCTCCTGGATCTTTTTACTGTTGGCTGCCATGCGCTTTTCGTAATCAGCCATATACACTGCCCTGGTCTCGTCACCGGAGCGGTAGTCTTCCAGGATCCGGCAGAGCTTGTCCGTCCAGGTCGTGCCCTTCTGGCTGTTTACATATTCGTCCAGGTCTGCCGGGAGCCGGATCGACTTCTTGATGAGATCATCCGGCACAACAATCACCTCCTGATATATCTGCAAAAGAAAGCTGGTCGCCACAGGCTGCTTTGCGCTTTTCCTCTGCCTGATCCATATATGCATCATACAGATCCAGCATCTCTGCAGGATCTTTAGAACTGCGGATCAACAAACGACCCTGATCGGTAGTGCCTACCAGGTTATAGCAAATAAAACTGGGATCCGACCGCAGGCGCTCCACTTCTACACGAAGAGTATTTGCATCTACCGAAACAATGCGGTTAGTCCGATAATAATTTACTTGAACATCAATGAGCATCAAATTACCTCCTTCTTACCCGGATCGACTCCACAGAGGGCTTATCATCACCGGTCTTTTAATATGCGCGCGTTTGTGCTACAATTTAAGGTATATATACTTTAGTAGGATGAATTCTGTCCTACAAATATAATATACTAGACTATATTCGAGATGCCAACACAAAAACTATACTTTAGTCGATATTTGAGGGAGGATTTATGACTATAGTCGAGAGAATAAAAATGAAATGTAAAGAAAAAGGTACATCAATGAACGCCTTAGAAAAGGAACTTGGCTTCGGAAATGGATCAATAAGACTATGGGATAAAAAAGAACCGGGATCCCAAAAAGTAATACTTGTAGCAGAAAGATTAGACTTAAGTCTAGACTGGCTACTTACTGGGAAAGAATCCGGGAACCTGACTCCAGAAGAGCAGCAGCTTATAGATTACTACCGCAAAGCAGATGATCGAGGAAAGCGTAGTATTTTACGAACAGCGGAGAGTGAGAGCACGGAGCTAGAGTCATCAGCTTCCAAGCTTGGATAAAACACCATAGATAAAAGGGGGATCACTATGAATGATGCAATAGCAATGATGTTTTCAATTTTAATTGTCATGTTTGGGTACCTGGTATTTAAGATCAGGACAGATCAGTCCCAAACAACGACTACCAGCACCAGGAAACGGAACAAGAAGGGAACAGGAAAGCCGGTTATCAAAAATAACTGGAATATGCGACCACTGGACACAAAAGATCCTGCGGACAAAGATCTGCGGTATGAGGACTTTGTAGAATCATCCTGGAAAGAAATAGAGAAATAATTGTCCGACAAACACACACGCAGCACAGCCGGATCCACGCCATCATAAATTATTTTGTCTTACAAATTTTTCTTTACATTCCCGGGAACCCGTGTTATATTGAACTTAGCCAAAGAGAGACTAATGTCTAACTTCAAGACGCAGAAAACCCCGGGATGCTACCCCGGGGCTTTTTGTTGCTAGGCTGACTGTTGCTATTCATCACCGTCCAGCCATTTGCATATGTAGTAGCCGACTACACTTGCTATGACGGAGATAATAAAAGAGACTAATAACTCCAAGACGCTCACCTCCTTCCTGCTGGAAAGAGTCAACAGCAAGCCTATTATATCACACGGTTCCCGTAGCGTAAACCGCTAAAAAACGACTTAAAATATCCCTTGGAAGCCTTTTCTCTTAATCAGGGTGTCCAGGGTTCGAGCCCCTGGCGGTGCACTCAAGAGGACTGTTTTTGGAGACATAGGAGCTCCGGGGACGGTTCTTTTTTTGCATAGATATGCTGTGAGGAGATTTTATATGACTGCGATATTTGATACGCATGCGCATTATGACGATGACGCATTTAACGACGACAGAGAACAGCTTCTGGCGGCGCTGCCGGGGCAGGGCATTGCCCGGGTGGTGGATGTGGGTGCGAGCCTGGCATCCTGCCGGAAAGTGTTAGAGCTGATGGAGCAGTACGATTACATATACGGAGCCATCGGAGTACATCCCAGCGAGACCGCGGAACTGACGGAGGAATCTTATTCCTGGCTGAAGGAACAGTGCCAAAAGGAGAAATGCCTGGCGGTGGGAGAGATCGGACTGGATTATTATTGGCCGGAGCCGGACCACGAGACACAGAAAAAGTGGTTCCTGCGGCAGCTGGAACTGGCGCGTGAGATCAAAAAGCCTGTTATCATTCACTCCCGGGATGCAGCGAAGGATACCGTGGATCTCATGACGGAGGCGCACGCAGAAGAGATCGGCGGTGTAATTCACTGCTATTCCTATACGAAGGAGACGGCGAAGATTTTTCTGGATATGGGATTCTACTTTGGAATCGGCGGCGTGCTGACTTTTAAAAATGCAAAGAAGCTGAAGGAAGCGGTAGAATATATTCCTATGGACCGCATCGTGTTGGAGACGGACTGCCCATATCTGGCGCCGGAACCGAACCGCGGCAAACGCAATAGCTCCCTGAACATTCCTTATGTGATCGCTGCCATGGCGCAGATCAAGGGGATCACAGAGGAAGAAGTGCGCAAGGCGGCATGGGATAATTCGCTTAAGCTGTATCATATGGAAAAATAAGCGGAATCAAAAGTAATAAAAGGTAAACGTTATGGAAACAAGTATAACAAAACAGCAACTATTTTCAAAAGATGATCTGAAAAAACTGATCATTCCGCTCTTATTTGAACAGGCACTGGCAATCACTGTGGGCATGGCAGATACCGTCATGATCTCTTCGGCGGGCGAGGCGGCGGTCTCCGGCGTATCCCTGATCGATATGTTCAATAATCTGATCATCAGTGTGCTGGCGGCACTGGCTACCGGCGGCGCCGTGGTGACCTCCCAGTTTCTCGGAGCCGGGAAAAAAGAGGACGCCTGCAAATCTGCAAAACAGTTGATCGTGTCATCGGTATGCATTACGATCGGTATATCGATTTTGGTCATGGTGTTCTGTAATGGCATCATTTCCCTGTTTTTCGGTAAAATTGAAGCGGACGTATTTCATAATGCTGTGATCTATATGATGATCTCTGCACTGTCCTTCCCGTTCCTTGCCCTGTACAATTCCTGTGCGGCGCTGTTCCGCTCCATGGGAAATTCCCAGATCACGCTGAAGGTCTCCGTGGTGGAAAATATCATTAACATCGGCGGTAATGCTTTGGGTGTTTATGTACTGGGACTGGGCGTGGCAGGTGTGGCGATTCCTTCCCTGATCTCCCGTGCAGTGGCAGGATTCATCCTATATCGTTTGCTGAAAAACCCGTCCAACGAAGTGCATTTATTAAAAGAAAGATTCCACATCGACTGGCCGGTGATCCATAAGATTTTTTACATAGGTATCCCCAGCGGGATTGAAAATGGTATTTTCCAGCTGGGACGTGTCATTGTGGTAAGCATTATCGCGGGTTTCGGAACTGTGCAGATCGCTGCCAACGGGGTGGCGAACAGCTTGGACAGCATGGGTTGTATTGTGGGACAGGCTATGAATCTGGCAATGATCACGGTAATCGGTCGTTGTGTCGGCGCCGGAGATTCCGGTCAGGTGCGGTATTATACGAAAAAATTATTGAAGATTACCTACTTGTGTACCTTTATGGTAAACAGCGTCATCCTGCTGTGTCTGTCGTGGATCCTGAAATGCTATGGATTAAGCCCGGAGACCACGCAGTTATCCTATATTCTGGTCATGATCCACAACGGTATGGCGATGTTTTTGTGGCCGGCGTCTTTTGTTCTGCCGAATATGCTTCGTGCCTGCAATGACGTACGGTTTACCATGGTGCTGTCTATTTTTTCCATGTTCGTGTTCCGTATCGGATTCAGCTATATCATCGGTGTGAATATGGGTTACGGAGCCATCGGTGTCTGGATCGCTATGGTACTGGACTGGATCTTCCGTGTGATCTGTTTTGTGAGCAGATATTTGTCCGGACATTGGCTGAAGACAGCCGGATTACAGGATAACAGATAGCAACAGTTCACGGATGAACTGTTATGAGGTATAATGTGGGAAAAAGAGAGAGAGGTATGCAATATGCAGGTAGTATTGGAAAATGAAGCTTTAAAAGTAACCATCAACAGCTTTGGTGCAGAGCTTGCAAGCATTCGGGGGAAAGCAACAGATACCGAGTATCTGTGGAATGCGGATGCAAAATTCTGGAAGAGAACTGCCCCGGTACTGTTCCCCTTTGTAGGAAGTCTGAAAAATAAGGAATATCATTATGAAGGAAAGACCTATTCCATGGGTCAGCACGGCTTTGCCAGAGACATGGAGTTTGCCGTGGATGTACAGACGGCGACAGAAGCATGGTTTTCCCTGCAATCCAATGAAGAAACAAAAGCAAAATTCCCGCTGGAGTTTATCCTGAAGATCGGTTATGAATTGGAAGGAAAAGACCTGAAGGTCATCTGGCAGGTGGAAAATCCGGATACGAAAACACTGTACTTTTCCATCGGAGGACACCCCGCATTTATGTGCCCTGTGGATGGAAAAGGAAAGCAGTCGGAATATTATTTCAAGTTTGATACGGACAAAGATCTGACTTATGGATTGGTGGCAGATGACGGACAAGGACTCATGGGACAGCAAAAGGATGTATTACCGGTGAAAAACGGTTATGCGCAGATCACAGAGCACCTATTTGACCGGGATGCCCTGATCGTGGAGGATCGTCAGGCTTCTGCAGTGAGCCTGTGTACTCCGGACAAAAAGCCGTATGTTACCTTAAGCTTTGATGCTCCGTTATTTGGTCTGTGGTCTCCCGCGGGCAAGGGAGCACCGTTTATCTGTATCGAGCCCTGGTATGGCAGATGCGACAAGACGACCTTTGACGGCAGCTTAGAGCAACGGGAGTACAGTAATACCCTGCAGGCAGGAGAGGTATTCCGCAAGGAGTACACTATCACAATAGTATAATTACGAGAAAGCGAAAAAGCTTCTGAAAAAAGCTTCGGGCACAGAAAAAGATTGTGCCCGGAGCTTTTCTTATGCTGCTATTCAATATAAATTTATCGAATATCAATAAATTTATATTGACATTCGTATCATAGAGTGATATGTTAAGGCTACCAAGAAGGAAAGAGGTATTCATTATGGAGAAGAGAGAGTTGTCGGAAAAGGAACTGCGGGAGAAAAAGTTATCTTTGGCGAAGGGGACAAAGTACCTGCTGGATTTCATGTTCTATGCGGGAATCCTGGTGACGATAAGTCTGCCGCTTAGTCTCAAATACATAGGAAAGTATCTGGAGGCGGTGGAGGAGCATTACCTTCCGGCGGTGATCATATTCGCCATCCTGGGTGTGCTGGCATTATTGTTGGTCAATGAACTGCGCAAGATGTTTGGCACGGTGCTTGCGGAGAACTGCTTTGTACCGGAAAATGTGGCGAGTCTTAGGAGAATGGGAGACTTAAGTTTTTTCATCGCTGCCATGAGCGCTGTGAGATGTGTGGTGTACCTGACCATTGCCATGCTGGTGATCATTCTGGTATTTATCATTGCAGGCATGTTCAGCAAAGTGCTGGCGATGGTATTTGAAGAAGCCGTGCGCTACAAGGAAGAAAACGACTTAACGATCTAAAAATTCAGTCACAAAGTGATAGAGCGTGTGATACGCGACTATGTAAATGACGCCGGCTGAACGGAAATTCAAAATTAGAAAGGCATCTATTATGGGAATCATTGTAAATCTGGATGTAATGATGGCAAAGCGGAAGATCAGCCTGACAGAACTGGCGAATCAGGTGGATCTGACACAGGCAAATTTATCCATCCTGAAAAATAATAAAGCAAAAGCCATACGTTTCTCTACACTGGAATCCATTTGTGAGGTGCTGCATTGCCAGCCCGGAGACATTCTGGAGTATGTAGAAGACACAAAAGAAGAGGAAACCAAATAAAACCTGAGAGGGGGAGATCATAATGCAGGAAAATACAGCAGTACAGGAAACAAATTCAATAAATCAGGAACAGATTTCCGGGCAGAATGTAGTCCGGGTAGTGGAAAAGACAGAGACTGTGGAGACAAAGCGCTTGCAGGAGCACTATAATTTCTTTGGACCAGTGACTTTTCTCTATGCCGTATTCTATGCATTTTGTATGTTCCGGAACGGCTCGGGGATCACTTTCCCTTTTTTTCTCGCAGGCACTTTACTGTATTTTGTCTTCTCGCTGTCAAAACTGGAGATTACCTTGAAAAAAGGAAGTGCCTTTTACATGGTCAGCATTCTGCTGTTGGGGGTATCCACCTTCTGCACCGACGGATGGGCGATCATAGGTCTGAACAAGCTGGCGGTGTTTCTATTAGTGATGTGTCTGCTGCTGAATCAATATTTTGATACGAAAAAGTGGAATCTTGGGAAATATGTGGGAAGCATCTGTCAATTGGTGGTTATGAGCTTCGGGGAACTGGGGAAGCCTTTTTCCGATGGCAAAGCCTATTTTCGTGAAAAGGGAAAAGTAAATAAGAAGGTATGGTACGGACTGCTGGGAGTGGTGATCGCACTGCCCATTCTGCTCATTGCCGCCGGACTGTTAAGCTCTGCCGATGCGGTATTTCGTAAGATGACAACGGATTTCATGAACTGGATCCGTCCGGACAATATATTCAACGTAGTCATCCGGGTAATGTTTCTGTTCTTTGCCTCCTATGCACTGACTTCCTACCTGTGTAAGCGAAGCATCCCGGAAGAAGTGAAGGATCGCAGAAAGGGTGAACCGGTGCTGGCAATTACGATTATGTCACTGCTGTCACTATTGTATCTGCTGTTTTCCGGTATTCAGATCTTCGGATTGTTCTTAGGAAAAATGCAGCTGCCGGAGGGCTATACTTACGCACAGTATGCAAGAGAGGGCTTTTTCCAGCTGCTGGCTGTCAGTATTCTGAACCTGATCCTGGTATTGGTGTGCCTCAGCTTTTTTAGGGAGAGTAGGGTACTGAAAGTGATTATGACGATTATGTCATTATGTACTTTTATCATGATCGCGTCCAGCGTAATGCGAATGATCATTTACATCCGGTATTATTATCTGACTTTCCTGCGGATCTTCGTATTGTGGATGCTGACGGTATTATTCGTCATGTTTATCGGAGTACTGATCAACATTTACAGGGAAAGCTTCCCTCTGTTCCGCTATGGTGTAGTGATGGTGACCGTTCTGTACCTGGCATTGTCCTTCAGCCATCCCGACTATATTATAGCCAGAGTGAATATTGCCAATGCACCCGGCGCGGACGGTACGGGCTGGGAAGAATCTGTGGCACAGGATTACGGAGACGATTTTTTCGCCGGACCGTTTTTCCGGGGATCGGAATACGGAGACTTCTCTTATCTGAGTGATCTCAGTGCGGATGCGGCACCGGTCATTATTCCTTATATGGAGAGCCTTGGGTATGATTTTGGCGCCTATGAACTGGAGAGACCCACAGATATTATGAGCGAAGATACGCAGGCTCAGTGGTGGGGGAGTTATCAACCGAAGGGATTCGGATATTATTACCTGAACCATAATAAGAAGCGTCTGGATCAGACATCTCTGCGGACATTTAATATTTCCAGATATATGGCACGGAAACAGATAGAGGCAAGAATCGATGGAAAATAAAGAAATGAATACGGAAAAAATTAAGTTTTATAAAAAGCATCCGGTGTTGCTTGCATGGCTGATTTCTATATTTATCGGACTGGGCTATGCGCTTTTTACGATCATAGCCTCTGTTATTCATTATGAGCAAAGAGATTATGTATGGGAGATCATTAAGGCTTTTACAGAAATGTTTACCTGGGCAATTTTAATGGGAGCGGTACTGGTATTTCCTGTGGTGCTGACGATCAGCGAAGGAATCTGCCTGATCAGTGAAGCATGGGAACGTCCGGTGAAGGGAGCCTGGCTGTTTGACCAGCATGTATTTTGGCTGGGCGGATTCTATGAACTTTGTTATTTGGGGTTGATTATGGATGTGACATCCGCTGACTGGCAGACGCAGTTAAGCAATTCCAATCAACATACACCGATTTACAGTGGTTCCATGGTTACTTTTATAGTACTCCTGCTGCTGGCATTTATAGGGTATGAGATTCTGCAGAGCATTCCGCTTCGGAAGCTGCCGCCTCTTGTGACAGTCCTGTCGATTTCCGCAATGTACCTGGGACTGCTGGAGCTGATCCTGTTCACAGTACAGATATTCAAGCCGACGATTTTGCTTGATGGATATTTGCTATTATTTCCACTGTGCTGTGTGCTGCTAGTGGTGCGACTGCTTCTGAAGAAAATACGGGAGTGGAATGCACTGATGCAGAATGCGGAGGCGGAACACTTTGGGACGGGGAAGATTTATCAGAATCCCATGCTGCGTTGGTGTGACAGCATATTGCGGAAGGCTGCATGGTGGCCGGTGCTGGGACTGGTATTGATGTTCCCACTGTTGGGGATTCTGATCGCAATCCTCATGCTGTTTGGGCAGGCACCGGATTCTGTGATTAAAGCATTCACGGAGACCAGCGACTGGAATCTGTCTCTCAGGCAGGCACCGCAGAATGTCATGTATGATGAACATTATCTCTGCACGGTAGCTGCCGGCGGTCATAAAAAGATCGTAAAGCCCATCCGTCTGGGGAGGCGGCATGGGCATGAAGTCATTGTAAATCGTCAGCTGTGCATCGCCAATGCTTTTGAACAGGTGTTGGAAGAACGGACTCCCGGCTTCCACCGGGCACTGCGTCATTTTTATGATACTTACGGGTTCCCTGTGGCGAGACTGATCCACAGCCGGTACACGGCGGATCTGGTGTATTTTATCATGAAACCTTTAGAATGGATCTTCCTGTGTGTGCTGTACCTGACGGACGCGCATCCCGAGAACCGCATTGCTGTGCAGTATACCGGGAAGACGGCGGCGCAGGTGGAAGAGTTGTATTTGTAAAAATAGTGGCGTACGATGCAACTATGATGCAATGGTATGTTAAATTCTTTACTGTAATGGACGGGGGAAGCGTTCGGTTACAATAAAATACATAAGGAGAGATACAAAATGAGGGGAAAATTAATAGTTATCACAGGAATTATGGCACTGGGGTTGTCTGCCTGCGGAGCACAGGGGAGTGATCCGGTGGGAGGGAGTAGTAGTTCAGAGGTTATCGGATCCGCAGAGGCTGCGGTAACGGAAGAGAGCACTTCAGAGACTGGTGAATCCATGGAAGCGACAGTATCCACGGAGACTGTTTCCGACACTACGGCATCCACGACAGGTCCTTCTTACGAAGATGAGGACGCATGGCTTCCCTGGGAAGACTACGGGGAATGTTCCAACACTGTGAAAGACTTCTACAATGACGATGAGAAAAAGACCTATTACTACGAAATGGATGAGTTCTATTTTTCCGATGAGAAGTATGCAAAAGTGAATGATTATCTACAGCAGATGTATGAGGAATACAGAGCGCAGTATGAGGAAGAAGGGGAGAATCACACCGGAGCGTATGAGTTAGTGGATGAAACTCTTTCCGAGGGACAGCGGTACGATGATAATTATCTGGTATTCAATGGTATTACTTTAGCGGATGACGAGTATGTCAGCCTGCATTTTAATGACACGGTTTATTATGCAGGAGCAGCGCATCCATTATCTTATTACATACCCGTGACGATCTCCGTTGCCACCGGCGAAGAAGTCACCCCGGAAGAAGTTTTGGGGAAGACCTGGGACGAGATCCGGACAGCAGGCTCTATTGAAGAAGAAAACGAAGAAAATTTTAATGCCGATTACGGCTTTTACATCACAGAGAAGGAACTGTGTTATCTCTATCGCACTAATTTCTTTGTAGAAGAGATTCGGATATCCCGGTAAAAGAATCGGATTGAACTGACAGGGCAGAAGAGGTATACTTATTTCCGGAAACGAACGGAGGTACCGGGATGGAAAAGTTTACCCCTTCAGAGCTTTGTGCAGACATTAAGATCTATGATTATAAGCAAAAAGTAAAATATGATGAGAAATCCCTGGTGATTTTTGAGAAAACAGGGAAAATGATAAAAGCCGGAAAAGAGTGTGAGGGCATGCTTTACACTCTTCCGGCTAATTCTATTGGCTTTTCTCCGATCGTGTTGGGAAGAGTCAGCGACTATACCTGTGCGGAAAAAATGTTAAAGCAGATGCTGTGTCGGTATCTGGGCAAGCCTGTTTTTGCGGGATACGGAGAGGGGCTTATTTTTGTTCACGAGAAGCTGAACGAAGTGGAAATGAAAGCCTATTTCGATCTTCTGTATCAGGTGGGAGCCAAAAATGTGGTCTATGCGGATGAAAGTGTGAAAGGAATCCCGGAGGGAACTCCTTGGGAGGACGTGATCTGGGGAATGAAGAACACTTATAAAAATCTTCGTTTTGCAGTAGAGATCACGAAGGAACAGCCCATGGATTACCTCAGATATTCGCTGGCGGAGCTGGCAGAGAACTGTAAGCGGTGGGGACTGGAAGAGGAAATGTCAAAATTGCATATTTAAGGAAATAGGCTAAGGGTAAATGATTTTATTTATCCTTAGCCTAAATTATTAGCTTTGTTGATAGTAATTATGCCGGTAAAGATGATCGTCTACCTGCTGTGCCAGGTGATTCATTTCTTCTTGTGCATCAGCACCCATGGCAATATTATAAAACGCATAGGAAAACTGCTTACTGAAGAAAGGATATGCGGGGGTCTGCGGTCTGGTAAAAGAGGTGTTCCGTAATTGTGAAAATAAAATATTGCTGTTGCCGGAACAAGCCTGAAAGCTGTCCATTACGTCATAAATCTCTTTTAAAACAGGAATACCCGTTAACTGACTGATCTTCAACTGGTTCTGCAGACTGAAAACATAACGGATAAATTCACAACATTCCCTGGGATATTGTGTCTGTCTGGACATGCATAATCCCCAGCTTCCATGGGGAGAAGCTGCTTTTATACCATGGGGAAGAGGGATTATGCCGATATTACTATTCCTTTTCTGCGATTGAAAATAGGCACTGGGCAGGGAAAGACTCATGGCAAAGTTTTCAGGAAAATCGGCACTGAGATCCTCTACGTGGGTATAATGATATTTATGAAATAATTCGCCCAGCCAATTCATAGCAGCGACGGAAGCCGGAGAGTTAATATATCCAGAGGTTGCCGTCAGCGTATCGTTAAAAAAGCTGCCGTTGTTCTGCACGATAAATGGCAATCCGGCGTAGCTGTTCCATTCTCCGGATTTTGGAGAAAGACCGCGTCCGGAGTCCATAAGCAAAGGATAGGGAAAAGAAGTTTTGGTCTGTATTGTATGGCAGACATTCAGAAACTCATCCCAGCTCCAGGCATCTTCCGCAGAAGTCGGAATGCGGATACCAAGGGAATGGAACAACTCCTTGTTATATAGAATACATAAAGAGGATTCCGTATAACCCAGATGATATAGTTTTCCCTGATAGGTTCCCTGTGTCACAATGGGAGACAGAAAAGAGGATAGGAAAGACGAATCCATATATCCATCAAACGGCAGCAGAGAATTCATATATGCCCAATAGGGGACATCAGGATCGTCCAAGGACAGAATATCCGGTGCATTTCCACTGGTAAAGCTTTGCAACAGCGAGTCACGCAGAGGAGCCTTATCGTTGGTGAGAAAAGTCGGTGTTACGGAAAATTCGGAAGATGTCAGATTAAACTGTTCGATCAGAGGGATCCAAAAATGTTTCTCATTATCTTCCATAGGACATAAATAAATAGATAGGTTTATTTTATCTTTGGAGCGGTCTGCTACAAAAGTACCTTTTCCTTGCTGCCGTATAATATATCCTTCAGATTCCAGACATTTCAGGGCTTGTGTAATAGTGCATTTACTTACATTTAAAGTACGCATTAATTCATTATCGGAAGGGATGAGATCGCCGGGACGATAATATCCGCTTTCGATTTTCTGGACAAATTTATTTTTTATAAGCATGTATTTTGGTGTTCTGGTGTTCATAAAATCCCCTACATTTTGAAAAGTGATTGACAATATATTTTTGTTATGCTAATATCATAGCATAAGTTATTCGAACAAACAAGATTAAATAAAAAAACTCTCTGCAAAAGCAGAGAGTTAAAAAATAAAACAAGTTATTCGAACAACCGAATAACCAAAAGGAGGAGAAGATGAAAAAGACATTTTCAAAAGAGAAATTATTTGACAGAACACCGCGGGTCTTTAAGCGGGATGCAACGGAAGTTCGTTTTCTGTTGGGCGGAATCGGAACAGGTAATTTTTCTGTAAATTCAAGAGGAAAGTTCCTGGACTGGGAAATTTTTAACTGGCCTTCCAAGAATACGAAATTTCCGCTTTCCTTTTTTGCAATTCGTACGGAGAACAAAGAACTGGAAAAACCTATATCGAAAATTCTGGAATCGAGAATGGTTCCGCCATATACCAGCTCACACGGATATCTTCAGGCTGAATTAGTAAATCTGCCAAGAATGGAAGATTCCGAACTGATTTGTGAATATCCTTTTGCAAGGGTGAATTTCAAAGATTCCGAATTGCCCGTAAAAGTGTCAATGGAAGCATATACACCGTTTATTCCTTTAAATACAGATGATTCCAGTATTCCCTGTGCAATTATCCGATACACGGTGAAAAATATTGCAGACTGTCCGACCAAAGTAAGCCTGGTAGGTACGCTTCCCAATGCATCCGGGTTTGAGGGATATGATGTTATTGAGAACCTGAAGCTGGCTGACAGCGTAAAAAATGAATATCGGGAATTTGATGATGTGAAGGGCTTGTATTATTCACCCGAACATTTGAAAGAGGATCATTTACGGTATGGAAATATGGCGATTCTGACCAGTGGATCCAATGTAACCTATAAAACTCAGTGGTTTGACGGCGAATGGGTAGATGGAATACAGGATTTCTGGGATGACTTTACCAGTGATGGACTTTTGGAAAAAGAGACCGTATCTGACAGTGTGGGATGTGAATTTGCACAATTTCATAATTTCAGTTTCCTGAAAAGAAGAGAAAAGATCGGATCTATCGGAGCCTGGGAAGAACTTCAGCCGGGAGAAGAAAGGACCTTCGAATTTGTCATTACATGGTATTTTCCTAACAGAGTAAAGGCATGGATTGAGTTTGACGAGGACTACGAGAAATTCCAGCGCGGTGAATACGGAACAGTAAGAAATTACTATGCAACAAAATTCACAGATGCATGGGATGTAGCAAAATATGTATACCATAATAAGGAACGACTGGAATCAGACAGCAGAAAATTTGCCGATGCGATGTTCCATAAGACTACATTACCTTATTATGTGATTGATGCTCTGACTGCAAACATTACGAATCTTCGAAGTAATTTATGTTTCCGGCTGGAAGACGGAACCTTTGCCGGATTTGAAGGAATACGTGACTACATAGGCTGCGGTTACGGTAGTGTGCCTCATGTATGGAACTATGCACAGACGGTTGCTTTTCTGTTCCCGGATCTTGAAAAAACCATGCGTAATGTAGAATTTTTGAGAGAAACAGATGAGACAGGATGCATGTCTACACGAATGTTTTCCGTATTTGATCAGGAACGGTATGCAATGGTTCCGGCCTGTGATGGAGAACTTGGAAGTGTTGTTCGTGTCTACCGGGATTTCAAGAATCTTGGGGATGTGGAATTTTTGAAGACCATTTGGCCCAAAGTAGTGCTGGCAATGGAATATGCCCTGAAACAATGGGATCTGGATGGAGATGATGTACTGGACGGTCAGCAGAATACAACCTATGATATTGAATTTTACGGACCGAATCCCATGACGGACAGTATTTTCCTGGCAGCATTGAAATGCTGTGAAGAGATGGCTGAGATCGTAGGAGACGAAGAACATCACCAGCTATACGCAGATGCTTACGAAAAAGGAGCTGCAAGAGCTGACCAACTGATGTTTGACGGGGAATATTATATTCAGGTACAGAAGGAGATTGATAAATATAAGTATCAATTCGGAAAAGGCTGCCTGTCAGATCAGCTTCTCGGACAGTTCCTGGCATATATGGCCGGAATCGGGGAAATTTTACCGAAAGAGCATGTAAAATCTGCTATGGAATCCGTATTCAAGTATAATTATAAAACGGATTTTTATCATACGGACAGTGTACATAGAGCATATGCAATCAATGAAGAGCATGGAATGGTAGTAGCTACCTGGCCGAAAGGCGGCAGACCTAAATTCCCGTTATCCTATGCCGGAGAGGTGTGGACAGGAGTAGAGTATGAAGTAGCCGTTAATCTGATTTATTCAGGTTGTGTAGAGGAAGGTCTGACGGTGGTAAAGTCAATTCGGGATCGTTATGACGGATACAAGAGGAATCCGTTCAGTGAGATTGAGTCCGGTCATCATTATTGCAGAGCAATGGCAAGCTGGGGAGTGCTGAATGCATTATTGGGACTGCAAAGTGATATGTATCGCGGAACCTTGTCATTCCATCCTGCAATAGAAGGTGAAATGTCCAGTTTCTTCATCTGTGGAAAAGCATGGGGTATTTACAGTCAGAAGGAAGAGAATGGGAAAATGTGCAAACATATTGATGTCCTGTATGGGACGTTAGATGATATTCATGTACAAGAATAAGGAGGGTACAATTATGATGAAAAAGTATTGGAGAAAAATGATGGCACTTACTTGTGCGGCCGCTATGCTGTTTACAATGGCAGGATGCGGAAATGCAGAAGGAACTACAGGCGGTGCAGAGACTGCGCAGAGCTCTACGACTGCAGATGGATCCGGAGAGATCACGATCCAGTTTGCAGAGCATGTTGCTGATATTCAGGCACAGGAGCCGCATCTGCAGAAGATTATTACTGCCTTTGAAGAAAGCCATCCGGGGATTAAAATTGATATTACGGGTAAAGAAGTGTCCGAGCATAATACACAGATGACTTTACTGGCAGGAGAAAATAAGCTTCCGGATGTTTTCTGGCTGGAGCAGGCAACCGCAAAGGAGTTTGCGCAGAATGGGTATTTATATGATCTGACGGATGCATTGGATCAGTATGGTATCAATGACAGCCTTCTTCCCGGACTGGTGCATTCATGTACCGTTGACGGCAAAGATGTGGGAATGCCCAGTGAAGTTATGATGGTAGGATTTTTTTATAACAAAGATCTCTTCCAGCAGGCAGGAATCGAAGAAGTGCCTGTTACCTATGAAGAGTTCCTGGATGTGGTAGATAAGCTGAATGCAGCCGGAATCACACCGCTGACCGTGGGGGCGCAGGATAATTACAGTATCTGGGCATTCGAGACAATGCTGGCAAGATATGGATTTTTTGAAAAGCTTGACGGTCTGAAGGATGGAAGCATTTCCTGGAATAACGAAGACTTTATTCACTATTTCGAAAAAGTAGAAGAAATGCGTGAAAAAGGAACTTTTACAAAGGACATTTCCAATATTGGATATTTTGAAGCAAAAGAGCAGTTCCTGGGTGGAAATGCAGCAATGATCAATTCCGGAGCATGGGATATCGGTGATTTTGAGGGAAGTGATATAGCTTCTAAAATCGGATTTTTCTGGGGACCTACCTTTTCCGACAGCCAGTATGAGCAGCAGATCGGAATCAAGGCATCCGGCGGTGTTTATGTAGTATCTTCAAAGGCAGCAGAAGATCCTGCGTTGTTAGATGCAATTATGCAGTTCTGGCAGTTCTATTACGGCGAAGAGGGAACCAAGATCATTGCCGAGGATACCGCGGCATTACCGTGCTCTACATATAATGGACAGATTGATGAGAGTCAACATCCTGTACTTTCCACGATGATCACGGCATTAAATGATGACTGGAAAGCAGTAACTGAACCGTTTAATTCACTTTCGTCCAATGTGGCGTATGGATATTTTGATGCTACCTTCGGTGTTATGACCGGAGTTTACACACCGGAACAAGCAGCTGATTATGTAGAAAATTTACAAAGTGCCGAAAGATAAAACTATAAGAGCGGTGTGAAATTAAGTAATACCGCTCTTTTCTATAGAATGGAAAGGGAGAAAGCTATGTATTGGTTGAGTACAAAGAAAGCAAAAATCATTATGCTGCTTCCGACTCTTATGATTTATGCAGTATTTATTATTGTTCCTGTGTTTATCGGATGTTACTATAGCTTTACGGATTACAGTGGTCTTGGAAAAGCATCCTTTGTGGGAATAAAAAACTATGTTGCTATGTTCCATGATAAGCTATTTCTGATCGCATTGAAAAATACATTTTTAGTATTGTTATTCAGTGTGATATTCCTGATCGTTGGATCTTTTATGGCAGCATTATTGATGAACAAGAATTTTCACGGAAACGCATTTTTTAAAATGGTGATTTTTGCTCCCTATGTAATAGCACCTATTATCATAGGAATTATCTGGGGATATATCCTGAATCCTAATTATGGGCTGGTAAATAGTGTATTGCGTAAAATAGGACTGGATATGCTTGCTATTGAATGGATCGGTGGAACTAAATGGTCTCCATTGTCATTGGCGATCGTATTCACATGGCAGGTACTGGGTTTCCATGGAACTATTTTTTTATCCGGAATCAAAGCAATACCGGGAGATATTTACGAAGCCTGTGATATTGATGGAGCCAATTTGTTACAACGCTTGTTTTATGTGACAATTCCTATGCTGAAAGAGACCTTTATTATTAATATTGTTCTGGTGGTAACAGGCGTATTTAAAATATATGAACTGGTATATCAGATGACAGGCGGAGGACCTACTCATCAGTCGGAGCTGCTTACCTCATATATGTATTTTACAGTATTTACATCCAGAAGGTATGGATATGGAATGGCAATTGCGGTTGCAATTCTGTTACTTTCAATTCTGGGCTCGTTTTCCTATATTAAGATCACAACGAGGAAGCAAAGGAGTTAAACATGAGAAACAAGAGAATATCGATAAAAAAAGTCATTTTTTACATATGTCTGCTGGGATTGATTATTCTTTTGGTCATGCCCATACTGTGGGCTATGTTGCTTTCATTAAAGACAAATAATGAGATTGTCAACAGTCCGCTTTCTTTGCCGCAGACAATAAGCTTTGAAAATTATCAGCGTGCGATCGATACTATTGATTTTTCCAAAATGTATTTTAACACGATTTTACTGGTAGTAATATCTACTTTTTTCAGTATTTTATTTACTTTTATGAGTTCGTTCGCAATTGCCAGAATGGTTTTCAGAAACCATAAGGCATCGGAAACATTGTATCTTTTCCTGCTGATCGGGATTGGCATCCCTATTTATGTACTACTGTTTCCGGTATATCGGATTGATTCATTGATGGGAATTCTTGGAACCCGTTTGGGACTGATCCTGCCGTATGTTGCAGTGAACATCTCGTTCAATACCTTGCTGTTTACCGGATTTTTGAGAGATATCCCCGGAGAATTGGAAGAAGCAGCAATTATCGACGGCTGCAATCTATTTAAGCTGTGTACCAAAGTGGTGATTCCGGTTATGAAACCCACGTTCGTGACGATCATTATTTTTAATGCAGTTTATATTTACAATGAGTTCCCGTTTGCATCAACCTTTATTCAGAATAATGCCTTAAACACCGTGTCATTAATGACATCTATGTTTAAAGGACAATATACCATGGATTATAGTGGGATCATTGCAGCGAGTCTGATGATCATGCTTCCTGAATTGGTATTTTATGTCATTTTGCAGAAGTATATTATAAGTGGTATGACTGCCGGAGCAGTGAAAGGATAAGAAAATGAGAGAAATCGTAAGGTCATCCCTACATTTTACACCACAGAAAGGCTGGATCAATGATCCTAATGGCTTGGTGTTTTTTAAAGGACAATATCATTTATTTTATCAGTATAATCCGTACCATGATAACTGGGACAGTATGCACTGGGGGCATGCGGTAAGCAGGGACCTGATACACTGGGAAGAATTGGAACCGGCACTGGTCCCCGACATGCCCTATGATAACGATAAAAACGGCGGATGTTTTTCCGGATCGGTTGTTGTACATGATGATCAGCTATTTTTATTTTATACAGGAAGAACGGAAGATGAAACCGGTATTTTTGAGACGCAAAATCTGGCAGTGTCGAAGGATGGGATACATTTCGTAAAGGCAGAAGAAAACCCGCTGATAAAAGAAGTCCCGGAAAAGGGAGGAAGAGATTTTCGAGATCCCAAGGTGTTTTTTGCACAAGGGAAATGGAGAATGATCTGTGGAGGATCCACCGGAAGAATTGAACATCCGGACAGCTGCGGAAGAATTTATCTTTTCTCTTCTACCGATCTGTACCATTGGACGTATAGCGGAATTTTGTACGAAGCAGAGCCCGGTGAGGGCAGAATGTTTGAATGTCCGGATGCCTTCTGCCTTGATGATGTCTGGTTTTTGACAACTTCGCCGATGTATGAAAAAGACAGTGTAACGACGCTATATCTGTCCGGACAGATGGATTTTGACAAATGTGAATTCCATAAAGAGATAAGCGGAACTTTGGATCTTGGAACTCATTATTATGCAGCACAGACATATCCGGTATTGCATGGGGAAATACGGTCTGTTGCCTGGCTGGGCGGCTGGCTGTGGATGCCCTGGATCCGGGATTTTGGTCCGGAGGAGGGGTATCGTGGAATACTGGATGTATCACGAGTGTGGTATTTAGATGATAACAGGCGCTTGTGCGCAAAAGTGGCTGATAAAGTGAAAGCTGAGATGAAGCTCTTCAGCAGAACATTGGAAAAACATTGGACCGGTGAAAACATACCACCGCAAAGTGAGCCGGTTATGGTAGAACTGAAGGGAAAGCTGCCGGGAGATGGAGAGTTGTTGTGTATTGATCTATATGATACAGATAGACATATCGTGACAATATGCTTTGATTCTTCAAATAAAGAAATGACCGTGAATTATAACCGGGCAGACAGAGCTTCCAGATATGGTATACGGACTGTGCCCTGTGAAATGATGGAAAAAGAAACAGATATTGATATCCTCATAGACGGAAATACATTTACATTATTGTGGGAGCATGGTTTATATCGCTATACAGGAAAATTATACCCACAAGGAAATATAGGCGTAGATATAAAATATAGGACAAAACGGCATTATGATATTACCTCTCTGGGAGAGATATTGATTGATTTTACCGGAAAAAAAGAGAGTGAAAGACAAACATTGTCTTATACACAAAATCCGGGAGGTGCACCTGCTAATGTTGTGGTTGCGGCACAACGGCTGGGTGCCCAAACAGCATTTATCGGAAAAGTAGGAGAAGATTTCCTGGGTGATTTCTTAAAGGAAACACTGGATAAATACGGTGTATCAACCGAAGGATTAATAAGTGATGCTGACTATTTTACAACACTTGCTTTTGTTAAACTGGCAGATAACGGAGAACGAAATTTTGCGTTTGCCAGAAAACCCGGAGCAGATATCGGTCTGAAGGCTGAGGAAATACGGAAAGATATCATCTGCCAAAGCCGTATTCTTCATGTAGGCTCTTTGTCGTTAACAGATGAACTATCCAGAAATGCAGAGTTTATTGCATTAAAAGCTGCGAAAAATAATGGAACAATTATTTCTTATGATCCGAATTACAGAGCCAGTTTATGGGATTCACAGGAAGAAGCCTGTAAATGGATGAGAAGTATTTTAGAATATGCAGATATCGTTAAAGTATCAGAAGAAGAGATTGAGCTATTAACAGGTTATACGGATGTTCGGAAAGCAGCAGAGAGCATAACAGATTTTGGCGCAAAAATAGTACTCATTACTTTAGGCGAAAAAGGATCGTTTATATATCTGCAGGATCAGCAGGAAGCATATGTTCCAGGTTATTCCAGCAAAGTTGTGGATACCACCGGTGCCGGAGATTCTTTTATGGGAGGCTTTTTATATAAGATTTGTGAATCCGGTAAGCGTATAGAAGAATATTCTTTACAGGAAATGATAGAATGTGTCCGTTTTGGAAATGCGGTGGCTTCCTTATGTGTTGAGCGAGAAGGAGCAATACCTGCGATGCCTGTAATGGAAGAAGTAATTAAGAGGATCAATAGCTAACATAATCCGATCGATGGACAGTAAGAAGGAGCAACTCTGAAGTACCTGGAGCTGCTCCTTTTTGATATAATTTATTGTCCGGAATATGCTTGCTTTTCACATAAATCATTGTCATAATAGGTGTGTTATAAAGAGATTGGAGAAATATAGAAATGTTACTGGATGTTTTAGGATTACTGTCAGCCTGTTCGTATGCTTTGGACTGTGTGGAGGCAGAACTGGTACATGTGTCTGACAAACATGCGAAGCGTGTGGCATACATGAGTGTCTGCATGGCTGAACAGCTGGGGATTGGCGGTGAGAGCCTGCAGGATCTGGCAGCATGTGCCCTGCTTCATGATAATGCGTTGACACAGTATATTCAGGAAGAATTACATAAGGATGTTTCAAATATTCCGCAAGTATCTCAGGTAGGAATTCACTGTACTCTGGGTGAAAAAAATATACAGAGACTTCCTTTTCATACGGATGTAAAGAATGTGATTCTGTATCATCATGAAAATGCCAACGGAAGTGGACCTTTTGGAAAAACATGGGAAGAGGTTCCGATTTTTTCCCGCATCATTCATTTAAGCGATCTGTTGGACCGGGCATACGGTGCAAAGGGATTTACGGAGGATACTTTTAATAAAGCTTGTGGATATCTTCACAAAAATGAAGGAACCATTGTGGACAAAGAATGTGTGTATGCTTTCCTGCAGGCGTTTCCCCTGCCGCATTTTCTGACACTGGGAGAGGATAGCTTTGAGAAAAATCTGTGGGAGAAAATCCCCCGCATCAAACAGGAGCTAAGCTTCGCACAGATCAAGGAGCTGGCGAGCTTTTTTGCACAGATCGTCGATTACAAGTCACCCTTTACCAGCACCCATTCCATTGGTGTGGCGGAGGATGCGGAACGACTGAGCCGCTATATGGGCTTTGATGAAGAGACCGTGCAGAAAATGTACCTTGCGGGCGCCTTGCACGACATCGGAAAAGTAGCGGTAGGAAATGAGATCCTGGAGAAACCGGGAAGACTTACGGAGGATGAATTTGCCGTGATGAAACATCACGCGGCATATACCTATTATATTCTGTCTGACATTGATGATTTTGACGAGATCCGTGACTGGGCGGCATTTCACCATGAGAGACTGGACGGAACGGGTTATCCATTTGGCAAGACCGCCGCAGAGCTGAACACACAGGAGCGCATGATGGCATGCATAGATATCTATCAGGCACTGACGGAAAGCCGTCCCTATAAACAGGGCATGTCTCACGAAAAAGCCTGTGAGATCCTGTGGGATATGGCGAAGAAGGGCTGGCTGGATGAAGTGATTGTGAAGCAGGTCGAGGATTGCTTCCGGGGATAAAAGACATTATAAAAACAGAGGAAAAAACAATGATAGAATTGGGACACTAATCTTCTGCATCGGAAGCAACCTCGTCTGGCGGCATATCTGCCGTGGAATTTTTAGAATAATAAACTGTGTACTGGTCAATCTAAACAGCTGGATGAACCTGACAGAAACCCGAACCTCAAAGAACCCCAGATCATGTTTGAACACAGATGAATGCTATTAATCGGAGAGGGAAAAATAGGGGGGATTGAGAGTGATCCCCTTAAATAGTATATTTTGAAATATAGTTATTGCATAATTAAAAAATATAGAGTATGCTTCCTCTATAAGTACATATCACTTATGAATTTTCTTTATCAGCGAAAGCTGATGTCAACCTGCTTCCCCGGGAAATCAGGAGAGGCAAACCCCACACAGAAACCAGTTGTATCAGAAAAACAGGTAAGTTATAATGTAGGAGGAAGCTATTTGAACACAGAACTGAAGAATGCAGTAAAAGCAGCCGATCTGAAAGCGCAGTATGATGCAAGAGTGAAGCGGCTGGTAGGACACAAAAGAATCCTGGCACAGATTTTGATCAAAACCGTGGATGAATTTAAGGGAATGAATTCCAAAGCAGTTGCAGACTGTATAGAAGGAACCCCTTATATCAGTGCGGTACCTGTGGAGCCGGGGCTGACCAACGCGGTACTTGACCGAAACGGACAACGTATTGTCGGTTTTAATACGGAAAACCAAGAGATCAACGAAGGACTGGCACGATTTGATATTGTCTTTTATGTACGGACGAAGGACGGTCTGTCGCAGATCATCATTAATGTAGAAGCACAGAAAGACGAACCGGGGGAGTATGAGATTTTAAACCGGGCGATTTTTTATGTCAGCAGACTGGTCTCTTCCCAGAAAGAACGGGATTTCGAGAATTCGAGTTACAATGACATCAAAAGAGTCTATTCTATTTGGATATGCATGAATATGGAGGAAAATACCATGAGCCATATTCATCTGACCAAAGAGGATCTGATCGGTTCCTATGAATGGAAAGGAAATCTGGATCTGATCAACATCGTAATGATAGGACTGGCGAAGGAACTGCCGGAACACGACGAGACCTACGAATTGCATCGTCTGCTAGGAGCATTGCTGTCCCAAGAACTTACGGTAGATGAAAAGTTGAGCATTATAGGAAATGAATATGATATTCCCATAGAAGAAAATATGCGAAAGGATGTGAGCGCTATGTGCAATTTAGGCGAAGGAATTGAAGAAAAAGGCATTGCCATCGGTCGAGAAACGGGGCGTATAGAAGGTGAAGCAGGTTTGATTATAAAAATGCACAAGAATGGTCTGTCGGCAGAGCAGATAGCCTCAGCCACAGACAAGGAGATAGAAGAAGTGAAGGCAATTATTGCCGGAAGAATTTGACGCAGGTACAGGGAAGGCAAAAAACATTATGGACAGCTTTATAGAAGCTTTATATGGACGATCGGAAGAAACTATTCCGGAGGAATACGATTGGTTTGCTCCGCTATTGGGTGATTGGGAATTTGATTATAAAGATAAATTTATAGATGGTGATCGTAGCAGACCGCAGCGTCAGTTAAAAGGAGAGTGGATTTTCAGACGGGTATTGAACGGGATAGGTATTGAAGATATGTTCATATGTCCTTCCAGAGCGACGAAGGAGACTTCTCCACAGCCGGATGGTGAGTATGGTGTCGGACTTAGGATATATAATTCAAAGACCCATTGCTATGATATGGTATATGCATGCAAGAGTAAATTTACAAATTTGTGTTTTACCATGGAAAATGGAATATTGACAGGAACGGTTTTGGAAAATCCCAATCGAAAATGGCGTTTCGTGGAAAGAAATGAAAATACATTTCACTGGCAGAATATTACCATTCAGGAGAATGGTGACATTACTGTAAATTGTGAGGTTTTCGGGAAAAGAAAAAGCGAGGAAGCGTAAAACATGAACGTTATAGACATTATGAAACGCCCTGCGGCCTATGCCAGTGGCTATGAAAATATCCCGGGAGAGGAACAGAACCGGGCAAAACAGCTTTGCCGGGAATATAACCGGACAGCTCCGAAGGAACAGTGGTTACCCATGATATTCCGGCGGGAGTGATTGCAGCAGGCGTTCCCTGCCGGGTGATCCGTGCCATTACGGAGAAAGATAAGATCCGGCCGGAGGACATTCTTTTCTAAAAAAGATGACGATAGCCCCACTCTTGTGTTACTATGGTGGAAAATAATACAAAGGAGTGGGGAGAATATGTTTACAAAAAGGAGTTGGGAATCCTTTTATTCCGGTCTTATTATAGTGGGACTGGTATTTATGGTGTTCCCGGTTATTTATTTCTGCGGTGCGACAAAGGAGAAGCAGATCCTGCCGCCGCTTATCATGTTTCTGCTGGGTCTGGTGATCTTTGTGATTAGTGTTCACTTTTCTGTCAAATACCACAAGGAGAAAACGAAATACACCAAGTATAAGATCGACAAGTCTCTGACCTACACATTCACCTTAACTTACGGGGATAAGGTGGAGACCGTCACGGATTTTTCCCAGATCGAATATGCCATCAAGTGGCTGGCGAAATACCGGACGGGCCATGTGGAGATCGCAGTCACGCCTACTATGGGAAGCCTGAAAAAGTTCTACATCTGCTACACCGACAAAGATCCTTACATTCACATGCTGATCGAGCAGGAGAGAGAAGACGGCGTGGGATATTGGGAAGAACGGGGAGATTCTTACAAGATTCCCATTATGACACTCGAGCGGCTCTATGTGAAACATAAGATGATTTCGTTTGATTACCTGAACCGCAGGGAGACTGGTGTGGATGCAAGGGAGGGACTGATCTTATGATGCAGCGCTGGCGGGAAAAACTGAAATATATAGAAGCCGGAATGATCATCAGTGCGTTGATCCTTTTTGTGGCAACGTTGATATTCGGAGACAACCTTACGCTGGAAGTGATCGCGTTTATAGTAGGAACCGTGTTGTTTTCCCGTGTGATCGAGCGTATGGATAAAAAAGAAATCGAGAAAATGAAACGCCAGGAAGAGGAAGAACTGAAAGATATTGTCTGAGAATAAATCCTGTTTCCCAAAGGAAGAATGATTGACACGGAGGTTAGCGAGTGCTAACCTTAGGAAGAGATTTTGAAAACTTTGGGAGTGACAATATATGGATCTGGCATTCTGGCTGGCGATTGCAGCAGCGATCCTGTGCGTTGCTGTCGCCATTTACGGTGAAAGTAAAAAGGATAAAAAATAGGGAAAAGAATGACACTTCAGCAATTAAAGTATGTAATAACGGTAGCAGAGACCGGCACCATCACGGAAGCAGCCAACAGGCTGTATGTTTCACAGCCTAGTTTAACCAACGCGATCCACGAGTTGGAAAAGGAAATGAATATTGTTATTTTCAACCGGACCAACAAGGGGATCACGCTTTCCAAAGAGGGAGATGACTTTTTGGGATATGCGAGACAGGTGCTGGAGCAGGCGGCGATCCTTGAGGATAAATACAAGGGAAATCCCGGGGGCAAAAAACAGTTCTGCGTATCCACCCAGCATTATTCCTTTGCCGTCAACGCATTCGTGGACCTGATCAAACAGTACGGGCAGGAAGAATACGATTTCAGCCTGCGGGAGACACAGACCTATGAGATCATAGAAGATGTGGCGCGTCTGCGCAGCGAGATCGGAATCCTGTTTTTGAATGATTTCAATGAAGCGGTACTCAGCAAGCTGTTGAAATCCCATGATCTGGAATTCCACCAGTTGTTTGTTGCCAGTCCCCATGTATTTATCAGCAGAAAACATCCGTTGGCGGGTAACAGCATAATTACGAACGAAGAACTGGAAGAATACCCGTACCTGTCTTTTGAACAGGGAGAGCACAATTCCTTTTATTTTTCAGAGGAAATCTTCTCTGATTTTGAACGCAGGAAAAATATCCGTGTGCGGGACAGAGCGACACTGTTCAATCTGCTGATCGGCCTGAACGGTTACACCGTGTGCAGCGGCGTGATCGATAAAAAATTAAACGGAAAAGATATTATCGCCGTGCCACTGGCAGATGAGAGTGACATGCGGATCGGTTATATCACACACAGAAAAGGAATGCTCAGCAGACTGGGTACTACCTACCTGGAAGCACTGCAGGAGTATTTAGGATGAATGGGTTGTCCATAGCTTTAAACTATGGACAACCCTTATTTTTACGTATTTTGCGGATTTCATCATTTCTCTTATAATGAGGACAATTCAAAAAACGACAAAACAACAAAGAAATGGAGAGAATGACAATGAGCAATTTACAGACACCTTTTCGCTATGATTTTGTAGGAAGTTTTTTAAGACCGGAGAAGTTAAAGAAAGCAAGAAGACAGTTCAATGAAGGAAAGATCGATGCTGCGGCACTGAAGAAAGTGGAAGATGAAGCCATCACAGAGCTTGTGAGCAAGATCAAAGAGTTGGGCTATCATGTGATCACAGACGGTGAATTCCGCAGAGCCACCTGGCATCTGGATTTCATGTGGGGATTCGACGGCATCGGCCATACCCCTACCAAGACGGGACTTCCGTTCCACGGCGAGGCGGCCATGGTGGATGATACCTATATTGTAGGCAAGATCGGACTGACCGGGGAGCATCCTTTTGTAGATCATTTCCGGTTTGTAAAAGCATTAGAGGATGAAAATACCGTAGCAAAGCAGACCATACCTTCTCCCGCCCAGTTTCTGGCACAGTTTACCATGCCCTTTAACCGAGGCTGCACAGAGAAGCATTATCCGAATGAGCAGGAACTGGTAAATGACATCGTGGCGGCCTACGGAAAAGTGATCGATGATCTCTATGCGGCAGGATGCCGGAACTTACAGCTGGATGACTGCACCTGGGGCATGTTCGCAGACAAGATCGGTCATACCCTGTACGGAACCACCAGAGAGGGAATTGTGGAGTTCCAGAAAGCCCACAAGGATATTAACGATAAGGTGATCGCCAATGCACCGAAGGATATGATCATCAACACCCATGTATGCCGCGGTAATTTCCATTCCACCTACGCAAGCGAGGGTGCCTATGATTCCGTAGCGGATATCCTGTTCGGCGAAGAGAATGTGAATGCATATTTCCTGGAGTTCGACGACGAGAGATCCGGCGGCTTTGCACCTTTGGCCAAGGTATCCGGGGAGAAAAAGGTAGTGCTGGGACTGATCACCACCAAGTCTCCTGTACTGGAGGACAAGCAGCTTGTCATTGACAGAATCCATGATGCGGCAAAATATATTCCGCTGGAGAGATTATACTTAAGCCCCCAGTGCGGATTTGCCTCCTGCGAGATCGGCAATAAGCTGACCGAAGAAGAACAGTGGGCAAAGCTTCGATTGGTGAAAGAAGTAGCAGAGGAAGTTTGGGGAAAATAAACGTGGTTCCGGCGATCGCAATTCTTATCAAAAAACAGACAGGGGCATGCAATGTGTCCCTGCTTTTTTGAAGTTGGAAACAGATTGTTTCATTTTTCCGGATAAGCTATAATATACTTATGGCTGCTTTGTTCAATATTTTTGAGTGTATATTTGACTGATTTTGAATTGTATTTAGAGAAGGGTGAGGAAGGTACATGAAGACATTGTTAGGTACGAAATTTGCAGTCAGAAAAATACTACTGTTAATGATAAGTGGTATTTTTTTAGTGGGGTGTGCTTATCAGAAGAGTGCTATTCCCATCGATTTTGGAATTGAATCGAGAACAGATTTAAACGGAGACGGAAAAGAAGACAGGGTACGTGTGATCGACAGATGCGATGCTGGATTTACAACAATCATAGCGAATGTAAATGGCGTAGATGTGGCAATAAAAGATTATAGAGGGTATTTTGAATCGACGGTTACTACCGGTGACTTAACGGGAAATGGGAAGGCAGATGTGCTGTTGAAAAGAGCAACACGAGGAATCGATTCCGGTACTGTTAATATCTCCATTCTGCATTTGGAGGATACAGGCTGGGTGGAGTATCCATACAATTTTATTCATAATCCTGATATTGATTTAGAACAGCCGGATACATTTGATGATGAAGTCTATCTCGGTGTTACATTGTTTGAAAAAGATGGAAAGGTAATGGTTCGTTTTATTTCATTCCAGGATAATGATAAAAGTCAAAATACAGTAAAATGCACCGAAGCATCTTATTGTGAAGATGGCTGGTATATAGAGGATATTAAGATGATTTCGGATTTTTTTAGTGGTGATAAATATGAAAGATTATTAGCACCGTTATATGAGACGGAGAATGTTAATGAGGAAGAAATGATAGAGCAAAATTCGGAAAAAGCAGATGACAAGATAGAGGAATTTTCCATGGATGAAATTGAAGAATTGTTTTTTGGCGAGTGGGAAGTTACGAAATTGCTTGGCTTTACAAAAATACAGAACGATTATACGAATTATCCGGAGGGACATGACATCATAGGCAATCATATTGTGATAAATGAAGATGTATTTTCCAGTGAAGGACTTGAAAAATATGAACGTTATCAATGTGAGGTTTTAGAACCTTCTTATGAGGTATCTCCTATAATAGATCGTAATTGGATCTATAATATAAGTGAAGCCGTAAAAGAAGATTCGGAATTATATGACTGGATTCTAAATTATGATGAATTTCAGGATTTGGAAATAAGAGGCACAAGAGATGGAATAAAGGGAAAGTCTCCGGCAGTGAACATAATGATTTCCAGTGATAAGCAGTTTGTTATTCTTTACATGGATTGTACTTTTTACCTTTTGGAGAAAATATAATATATTTAAAAGTTACATACAACAAAGTAATGGACCTAATGATAAATGTGTTGACATTTTGTTCTACATAATGTAGTATAGCGGTATACTACATTATGTAGAATTACGGAAGGGAAAAGAGGATGAGTGAGTTAAGGATAGGGACTTCAGAAGCGAAATTTGCAGATATGATATGGAGCAATGAGCCTATTTCGTCAGGTGATTTAGCAAAATTAGCTTATAAGGAATTCGCATGGAAAAAAACGACATCTTTTACGGTATTAA
>ERZ1673722.57-NODE-57-length-148696-cov-16.541499_pt1 | contig 148696 bp, 132 predicted proteins | sample MGYA00580222_ERZ1673722 | MGnify/ENA primary metagenome ERZ1673722 (study PRJEB41218, sample SAMN15661750) | gut metagenome | host: Homo sapiens | place: Canada: London | collected 2015-08-20/2019-03-30 | study: EMG produced TPA metagenomics assembly of... | reverse complement strand
GATGGGAATGGAAGGAGAAGGGCATGACGGCAGAGGAATATAGAAACTATCTGGAAACGGATTTTGATGATGTAGATCTGAAGGAATTGAAGGACATCCGAAAAATAAGGATTGACCGGAATCAGACGAAAGAAAAAAGAATAGCTCAATATCTTAGACAAGTGGGAAATCCCTATCTTGTCTGTATAGGAAATGTAAAAGTGAAAATACGGTTTGCAAACAATGGAGTATCTTTTGAAGATGCATTTGAGGAACTTTTGCTTTCTGTATAAAAAGTGGTGGTAAAATCTGAAGAGTTATGTTAATATGGAGGCGAGGAATTCAGGACTCCTCATTTCTATTAGGACAAAATCGACTCACCCTCTGGGTTTTACCAATGTTGATGGAAAGGTAAAACTAAGGAGGATGAAGATGAATCAAATTAACAATTCAAAGAAAATCTATCATGCAGCCATTTATGTTCGTTTATCGAAAGAAGATGGCGATGTTGCTACTGCTGGAAAGCGTGAAAGCAACAGTATCTCAAATCAGAAAGATCTGATAAAAAATTTCCTAAAAGATAAAAAGGATATAGTTGTTGTATCAGAACGGGTGGATGACGGTTACAGCGGTTCTAATTTTGAACGTCCTGCATTTCAGATGATGCTGGAAGATATCAAAAAAGGAATTGTGGATTGTGTCGTTGTAAAAGACCTTTCCCGTTTTGGACGTGAGTATATTGATGCCGGAAAATATATCGAAAGATTATTTCCGGCACTTGGCGTGCGGTTTATTGCGGTCAATGATCATTATGACAGCCTGGAAGGGAAAAGTCAGGCAGACGAAATCGTGATTCCCTTCAAGAATCTCATTAACGATGCATATTGCCGTGACATTTCTATCAAAATAAGAAGCCACCTGGAAGTAAAGAGAAAAAATGGGGAATATATCGGAGCGTTTACACCGTATGGCTACCAGAAAGATTCAGATAATAAAAACAAACTGGTGATAGATGCATATGCGGCAGGTATCGTCAAAGAAATTTACCGCATGAAATTATCAGGTATGAGCCAGACAGCAATTGCCAATGCATTGAACAAACAGGGTGTTCTTTCACCAATGGAATACAAGCACAGTCTTGGAATAAGGATTCAGGATAATTTTAAAACACACGAACAGGCAGAATGGAGCGCCATGTCGGTAAAAAGAATCCTTGAAAATGAAGTATACACTGGAACTCTGGTGCAGGGAAAAAGAACAACACCAAACCATAAAGTAAAAAAATTGATGAAAAAGCCGGAGACAGATTGGGTTAGAATTGAAAAAAACCATGAGGCTATCGTATCAGAACGAGAATTTGCACTGGTGCAGAGATTATTAGGGATAGATACAAGGACTTCTCCGAACGAGGAAAAGGTATATCCATTATCTGGACTTGTGGTTTGTGGAGACTGTGGGGCAATGATGATCAAACGGGATGTTCCGGCAGGAGGAAAGGTATACGCTTACTATATCTGTTCCAGACATGCGGCTACGAAAGCGTGTGCAGCACACAGAATACCAATGGGTAAACTAGAAGAAACAGTATTGGAACTGGTAAAAATCCATATTGAAAATATCCTTGATATGAAAAAAATCATGGATTTTATCCATGAAGTACCATTTCAAGAATTGGATATAAAAGAACTGGAAATTAGAAAAGAAGCAAAAGAAAAAGAAGCCGTGCGATGCCGGGAGTTAAGAGATTATCTATATGAGGATTTCCGTGAAGGAATCATTTCAAAAGAAGATTATAAAGAGCTTCATGACGGGTACACAGAAAAACGGAAAAAAGCCGAGGAAGCAGTCCGAAGCATTGATCAGCAGATCAGTGAAGTCCTGGAATCAAAAAGTGATAAATATCATTGGCTGGATTATTTTGCCGAGCATCAGAATATACAGGAACTTACAAGAACTGTTGCTGTTGAACTGATTGACCAGATATTAGTATATGACAAAAAACATATTGAAGTCAGATTTAATTTTGATGATTGTTATCAATCTTTGTTACGGCAGATACAGTCGGTGGGATGCGATGTCAGCACAGGTATGGACGGAAGAATAGAAATTCAAAAGAGGGAGGTCGTATAAATGGCTCGAAAATCAAGAAAAGTAGATTATGTGAATGTTGGAAATAAAGAAAATTTGGTTACAGAAGCTGAAAACCAGTGTGAAAAAGTTTCACATGCAGCCCTTTATGCAAGGCTTTCCTATGAGAGTGAAAAGAACAGAGAAAGAAATACGATAGAAACGCAGATGGTTCTGCTTCATAATTTCGTAAAAGAACAGAAAGATATCGTGGTTGCAAAGGAATATTATGATATATCTAAAACCGGAACTAATTTTGAGAGAGATGGTTTTAATGAGATGATGCAGGACATCAAAGAGGGAAATATTGACTGTGTTATTGTTAAAGATCTTTCTAGACTTGGAAGAAATTATGTAGAGGCAGGAAGCTATATTGAAAGAGTGTTCCCATTCTTTAATGTGCGTTTTATTTCGGTGAATGATCATTATGATTCGTTCAGAGATGACATAAGCCTGCTGATCAGCATGTCAAACGTGTATAATGAGTTTTATTCCAGAGATTTGGCAAAGAAAATAAGAAGTTCATACCGGACGAGCTGGGCAAATGGCGAATTTCCTTCCGGTCAGATGGCTTATGGTTATGAAAAAGACAAGGATAATCCTCATCAGCTGATTCCAGATCCGGTAGCGGCACCAGTGGTGAAAAAGATATTTCAGTATTTTATTGATGGAATGACTTATGCAGAGATTGCCCGGAAATTAAATGCGGATGGGTATCTCTGCCCGAAAGCCTACAAGCTGGATAAAGCAGGAAAAGCAAATGAAAAGTCAGCGACATGGACATGGAGTGGAGGAACAGTCCACAAAATCCTTGAGAATCAATATTATGCCGGTGATAGTGTGCATAATCAGTTTACCAATGATTCCTGGGCAGCACAGAGACAGAAAATGAATCAGAAAGAAGAATGGATCATTATCAAAAATACCCATGAGGCACTTGTGAGCAGAAAGGATTTTGATGAGGTACAGGAAAAGATTGGTCATATCGTAAAACGGGTTAATGAAGCTCGTAAATCAAATGGCAATAATGTAAGAGACTTCAACTTTTTCAAGCAGAAAATTGTATGTGCAGACTGTGGAAAAACCATGTATTTATATGGGAAAACAAAAGGCAATCATCGTAGGTTTTACTGTGGAAATAATAAGCTCCACGGGAAGTGTACGCCACATTCTATCACTGATTTGGAAGTGAATGATTATGTACTGCGTGTGATACGTGCACATATCAATGTATATGTTGAAAATGTAGATTTGATTCGGCGGTTGAATCAAAGACAGGAAAGCATTAAAAAATATGATGTGTTTAACAGGGAAATCAAGAAATGCCGGAAAGAACTGGAAAAAGTGGCAGTACACCGGGAAAGATTGTTTGAGGATTATGTGTGCCGTATTATTGATGCAGAGCAGTATGAAACATTTTCAAAGCAGGATGCGGAAACAGAAAAAGAGATCCAGAATAACATGGAAATTTTATTAAAGCATCAGGTTGGATATGAAAAAAATTTTCACACAGAGGAAGAATGGGAAACATTGATCAATAAATACCGCAATACGAGAACGCTGACAAAGGAAATGGTCAATGCTTTTGTAGAAAAAATCGAAATACATGAAAGCGGTTCTATTACGGTACGTTTGGTGTATGATGATATGTTGGAAGAATTAAGAAAATATGCAAAAGAACGGGAGGCTGAGTTATGCCAGTAACAGAATGTATCGCTGTTTATATCAGACTTTCGTCGGAGGATAATGATGTAGATGGCAGTATAAAAGCCGAAAGTAACAGTGTCAGTGCACAGAGAATGCTGATAAACGAATTTATCAAAAAACAGGACGAATTTACTAACTGTCCAGTAGTTGAATATGTAGACGATGGGTACAGTGGTACAAACTTTAACCGTCCTGGCTTTCAGAGGATGGTGGAAGATGCAAAAGCAGGACGTATAAAAAGTATTGTTATAAAGGACTTTTCAAGATTTGGAAGAGATTATCTGGAAGTGGGGAATTATCTGGAAAAAATCCTGCCAGTCCTTGGTATTCGAATTATCTCAATTAACGATGGCTTTGACAGTATCAATTCCTCTGGTTTTACTGGAGGAATGAGTGTAGCGTTAAAAAATATGCTGAATGCAATGTACAGCAGAGATTTGTCCAGAAAAGTTCGTTCTGCTATGAAAACACATGCTAAAAACGGTGAATATATGCCGGCTTTTCCCAAATATGGATATATTAAAGATCCAGAAGATAAGCATCATCTGGTTATAGACCCAGAAGCGGCTGAAATAGTGAAACTGATATTCACAATGGCGGCAGATGGGAAAACAAAAGGACAGATAGCAAAACATCTGAACGAAACCCATGTGCTTACATGCCGGGAGTATATGTGCAGAAAAGGTATAAAAATGCACAGAGAAAACGAAAAAGAAAAGAAACTCTGGTCAGTCACAACAATCTCAGATATGCTCAAAAATGAAGTGTATCTTGGAAAAATTATTTGGAATAAAAAGAGAGTGGCAAGAACAGGAAGCAATAAATTGGTTTCCAATGATAAAGAAGAGTGGATTGTTGTAGAAAATGCACATGAACCAATTATATCCGATGAATTATTCCAGAAAGCAAATGAAAAAGCATTTACTAACCAGAAAAGAGTTCTTACAAAAAGAGGAGTAGCCTGCCCTATTTTCTTTTGTCCGACCTGTGGAAGAAGACTTGGTTTTACCAGCAGAGAGACTGGGTATCGCTGTATGCAGGCACATATCAGCGGTCTTAGTGGGTGTGCGGAAAGTAAAATGGACAGGAAAGAAGCAGAAGAAACAGTACTGGATGCAGCCAGAAATATGGCACAACTCATTTCGGAAAATCTTGAGAAAAAGAAAAGTGAATGGCATAAAACAATTTTGAAAGAAGAAAATATCGCAACACTGGAAAGTGAAAAAAAGCGACTCTCGTCAAGAAAAATGAAACTGTATTCTGATTATCGTTCAGAAGTGTTGGACAAGGAAGGGTATATGGAAGAACTGGAAAAAACGACTTCCCGTATTTCAGAAATCACTTTGCAGATAGCAGAATTGGAGAATGAGATTGCAGTAGCGAAGAAAAAATGTGATGAAGCAACAGAAAAAGAAATGGAAGTAAATGAGATTGCAGCATTGCAGGATTTTGACAAAATACAGCTGTCAAAGATTATTGAGAAAGTCTTTATTTATGAACCAGGTCGTATGGAGATAAGCTGGAAGATGGATGACATTTTCTACAAAGAAGAAAAAGCATAAACGGAATAAGATTGTTCGCAGGAGCATCACTGGATGAAAACAGTGGTGCTTTTTGCGAATTAAAAGCAAATTTTTTTTAGACTTATATTGACAAAAGCAGAAGTATTTGGACTAATCTGGGAAGACATTGATTTTGAAAATAAATTGCTTAGAGTGAATAGACAGGTACAATGGCATCAAGGAAAGAGAACGAAAAAAGATATAAAGCTCTATAATGGAACATCCAAGTCAAATGGATATTGGTATTTTTCTGAACCTAAGTATAATTCCTATAGACAGATAGATTTGGATGATGAGCTTATCGCATTGCTAAAAAGAGAAAAAGAATGGCAGCTTAAATCAGAGGAATATTATGCTGAATATTATACCAGATATTATTGTGATCAAAAGTTATATGTTTTAGGAGAAAAGCCGACATATGATATTATCCCAATGAATCCAATAAAAACAACAAAAACAGATAATGAGATTAACTTTGTATGTAGAAGAGAAAATGGTACATTTACATCACCAAGAGTTTTAACCCATGCATCATCTGTAATTCATAGGGAACTTAATTTTCCCGAATATGATACATATAGTTTGCGTCATACTCATGCAACAATGTTATTGGAAAACAATGTAAATATGGTATATGTTCAAAAAAGACTGGGACATAAGGATATTTCCGTGACGATGAATATATATGCAAATCATGTTACGCCAAAGATAAAAAATAATAGTAATGAAAAATTGAATGAAATATATAAAGGTTAATGATAATTTAACGACTAAAATTTTTCTTATAATTCAGTCTCCGTCAATACCGGCTGGGGATTAAAACAAAAACAATGGCCGGTGGATAAAAGTGATATCTATTACTGATATGAGATTGATTGCTGTTGGGATGAAATTGGTATTCGGACTCCTTGAAGACCCTGACTGTGAATTAAAATAAATTTACATATTATAAAATAATAAAAATAAAGAAAGAAGGGTGTTTCATGGAGGATAAAATGTTATATAATGTAAAAGAAGTATCCAAATGTTTAGGTATAAATATTCATTTAGTATATGCTCTAATCCGCAAGGGTTTATTGCCGGCATTAAAACTTGGAAGCTTAAAGGTGCGCCGGGCTTCTTTAGAAAGTTTTATATCAAAATATGAAGGAATGGATTTATCTGATTTAGATAATATTACAGAGTTAAAAGTAATTGACTAGAAAAAATAGAGTGATGGTATATAATATCATCGCTCTATTTTTTGTGAGAGAGAGATAATCGGTTATTATTTCAATAGCCACAGTAGTTCACAGGCTTATTTATTTACGAGATAATATTTTTTTAAATGCTTCTCTAACTTTTTGCAATAATTTTTTCCAGTTCTTGTTCCTAATACGGTAGTTATCTTGTTAAGAACTACAGCAACAGAATCAGATTCCTTTATGATTTTTTCTATGGTCTTTAAATCCGGATTGTTTGCTTTTAGAGAAAGGATAGCTCCGAGGTTTGGCATAGAACCCACCCGGGTTTTGTCTGGATATCCTATTTCTGCAGCAAGACTATGCCGGTATATCTTAATCCCTTTTTCTGCCCAAAACGATACCGCAGCATCGAATCCTTTATCATTTGTTAAAATGCAGTAAGAAGATTTTGAGCCACCTCTTATTAGGTACCCCAGATAGGAGCAAAGCTGAAAATCAAGAGCATTTGCTGTTTTGTTATAACAGTGGATAGACTGTATCTGGTGGATAAATAATGTAAGATCATTCAGCTTGCCACAGGGGATAGTTGGACTTTTATCTGTGTAAAATAAAAATACCCGGTCTGTTTTTTTTATGTTCTCTTTTAAATAGGGAATCCATTTTGTTCCCACATTTTCTGAATCAACCATGTAATTTATCATAATGTATACTCCTTTTTTTTAATCTGTCTAAAAATGCTTTTTTGTCATATATAAAAGTTTTCTTTTTTCACTATATACTCCGAAAGAAAAAAATCATTTTTGTAAGAAAAACAGAAATGGTAATAAACCTCCTGAGAATTTTTATTTTCGTACCCTTTCATATTAAAACTGTAAATATTTTTCAAAACAAGGAGGAATGTCAAATGGACAAAAACGAAGCAATCATAAGATATGCCATGCAGCATGGAAAACTGGATGACTTAAAGGTGTGGCTACTAAATGGTGGTAGTGTAAATGAATATTTTACTTCACATAAGCAAAATATTAAATTGGTTATCAAAGAAAAATCATTTTCTGTGACTGCTAAAGAAGCTGCAGATATTGTGGAAGGAATGATGCCGATTGAATTTAGCCGGCAGGATTTCGTTAACTTGTACTTTAAGTTATCTGAGGAGAAACAGGAAGAATTATACGATGAAGTATTTTCTTATTATCCACAAGTTATCCGGACTAAAAAGAATCCATCATCGAAAGAAATTTTAGATGCTGTAAAAAGAGCGCATTACATTTACTTTCCAGATAATTTTTACGATATCTTATCAGATGATGATCTGGCAGAATGTCTTTTATACGATGAGAGTATGATGCATAATGTGCCAGAAAATCGCTGGAATTCAGAATTGGCTATTTTGTTTAGTAAGAAACTAGCGGATAAGGGAGCTTACTATGACAGAATATATATACCGGAAGAATGCCAAAGTGCTATATACTGGGAAAATCTTTGTAAAGCAGATGGTTATTATTACCGTATCTTGCCGGAAAAATACAAAGATATTCTGTCAGAAGAATTAATCCTGTTTACCCTTAAAAATTCAAAGTCTTATATCGGTCCATGTCATCTATTTGAGGTGATTCCTGATGAGTTAAAGACAGCTAAAGTTTCTTTATTATGTTGCTTAAGACATTTTGCAGCGATAGAATACTTGCCTAAACGATATCAGATAGATAAATTTTATGAAATCTTATCTGACCATGGGCAAAACAGTTTTTTAAACTGTATTCATTTAAATACTATCTCCAAAGAGCTGTTATTAAAATGTATCCAGAGGGAAGAAATGGGATTTGGTGGAAAGATTCCCCAAACTTACTGGGATGAAGAATTAGCTGTTGTGGTTGCGGGGCATACTGACGAGTTAAAAATCATCCCTAATGCATTGCGAACAAAAGAAGTTTATAAAACTTTTGTTTCAAAAAGAGGAACAAATATTGAACAGGTTCCTAAAAATGCAATAGATGAAGAACTTTGTCTTATTGCGATGGAATCGAATTCTTTTGCTGCTCTGAGATATATCCCAGAAAATATAAAAACAGATTCTTTTTGGGAAAAGGTAATTGATAGAAAACTGTTTTATAAGATCTCCGATTTGCCAGAGAAATATCAGGAGCAGGCATGGACACCAGAAAAATGTCATTCTCTTTCTGATATACCATCAAAATTAAAGGACGAGGACCATGTGTTTGCCTACCTTAAAACGAGAGGGCATATCCTGCCAAGTGATTTCGAAGACTTTCAGACTCAAAAAATCATTGATTATGTTATGAGCAGAACACAAAGTTCGAATTCTAAATTATGGCTATTAAAGTATATAGAGCCTGAATTTAGAAGACAGGTTGATATGCATCAGGTGCTTACTAATTGTAAAGATGCTATTTTTCTAAAAAATCTTTCGCAGGATGAAATCAGGGAAAATATCAATGCATTCCCAGAGAATATACTTTTTGCACCTGATTGGTATGAAGAAGAATTAAAAATACCCGAAGATTATTTTGAACCGGGATATCAATTCACATTGTTTGATTTTACCGCATGATAAAGAAAAACGTAAGTAAATCACATTGTATACAAAAAGGAGAAAGAATATGAGTATGGCTACCACAGTATTAAAAGCAGAGCAGTATAGCGTTGTCAATATCAAATGGAAATGGGACACAGACGGGGATGAAGAATTATTTGATTCATTGCCAGAGGAAATCGTTCTTCCTCTTCAATTTGCTTCTGCTGCAGAAGGCGAAGACTATCTTGACGATATTTCTGAGTGGATTTCAGACAAATACGGATATCTTCATAATGGTTTTTCTGTTCGAAAAGAACACATTGCATATGTAGTTTTTTCTGAAATGCAGAAACAATGGATAAATGAGTTACTGCAGATGAACGATGCGGAAGTTTATCAGAAGTATGACCTAGAGCGAAAAAAAGCTTTGTCATTTACAATATCCTTTGATGATAATATGAAGGCTCAAATGAGATTTGACTCAGATTTCTCAGAAATAATCTTGTTTGACAAAGATTTAGAGGTATGCCGAGGAAAATGTCAGAAAGGTACATGGAAGGCAAATTATAATGATGTCGTTTATGTTGTAGAAGACAACAATATGACGGCGAAAAAAGCTAAAAATATTATGGATATTGCTGTTTTTGAGAAAGCAACATCAGTAATGTACCCTTGGAAGATGCAACCAAAAGATATAGAAAAATATATTCCGTATATCTTAAGATATTTACCGGAAGGATACGACACAGATACACTGTTTGACGTTTTTTCTAAGGTTGATGATGAGATTGATATTCCGGCATATCTAAACAACACAGTTAGTTTAAATACAATAAGAATAAGATATTCTACCGTCAACTGTGAAAATAAAGTAAGAAAATGGAATCAGTTACTGGAAGAAATCTTAAAGAAATGGTGGGCTGAAGACGGATTGGATTTACCTAGTGCGGATGATCCGGTAGTAGAGTGCTATATTGATGAAAACAAACATAAGGTAAATACTTTTAAAGAGCTGATAACAGAACTTAATATTTTGTATTGGTCTAATAAAAGCAATTGTAACCAAAAAGATATTGATTCAGATTTTGATGTTCAAGTAAAAAGAAAACTTTCGTTAAAAGAATATTTGATGATGCAGTTTAATTATTGCAATGCAATAGCAATAGATATTCTGGAGCATAACAAATCTAAAAAAATTCAGGAATATGTAAAGCAGTTTGCAGAGATTGAAAGTCCTGTAGCAGATGGAACAGATGTTGATTGGATTCGTATCAATTGGGGAGATATTTATATCTTCTTGTATGATAACGGAAGTATTCGTTATCAATTAGACCCACATAATGGTTATGGTAATGAACTTATTGATACTTTTGAAAGAGGTAGATTTACAGCGGAGATATTAACATTAGAAGAAGCACCTGTCGCTAGAAATGGCGTTTTATATTACGAAGAAGAAACCGGTTATCCAGATGATGTACCGATGTACCTTCCAATGAGATAATTAACAAAGGAGAAATATTATGTTAAAAGAAATCAAGAAGGAATCTGACGTTATTACAAATCAGGACTTATTTCATGAGATTATCGAAAAGGTTAAAGAGTCTGAAAAATGGCCATCGAACCTTGTAGATTATGAGCAGGCAGACAATTATGAAGCAGGACTTTATGATTATGAGTTTCGTCCTATATTCACTCTGCAGCCAGGCAGCAATGAAGGGTATTATCTTAATCTTTATATCAGAGGTTATTATAGTCTGACAGATAAGTTTGACCTTGTTTCATTAGGAACAATTAAGACATTATTTACAGATAAGGAAAGTATCCGACAGATGGCTGCTCTTTATGGGGAGTGTCTAATCGCTTATGAAGAAATCATGAATAATGAACTGGATAAATTTACAAGAAAAGGGTATGACCTATTTCTTGTAGATGAAGAAGGAGAAATACGTCATTGTCTCTCTGGGCTTTCAAGTAAGGAAAAAGCAACAGAAAGATTTAAACTGTGTTCTGTAAGATATCGCAAGGGTGTCGTAAGGGACAATCTGACGAGAAAAGAGTTTGTATTATCGAAGTAAAACAGCATCAAAAAAAACAAAAGGAGAAACAATATATGGGACACCAGATTGAATATTATTCTACAAAGGTTACGACAGAAAAGAATTTGAAGCTCTTTATCAGTCGTATAACAGGTAATGCATATGATCCACGGGAATCTGGAGGATATCATGGAAACCTTACGATACATAGAAATGAAATATACAAAAATTATGAAGAAGCTGTTGAGGCTATCAAAAAATATGATAGTGGCTGGTATTCAGATCATATCGTAATGTATTATGATATTTCAGCAAAAGGCAGAGCAAAAGTAACAGAATGGGAAAAGAAAAGAGATGATTTTATTGAGACTCATTCTATCCATCGGCGTTCTTCTACTTATATTGGCTGTCCAGAGTGTGGTAGCAAACTTTATCTTGGTTATATAAAGGGTGAAAAATGTCCTTTGTGCAACACAGATCTTCGTCCAAAGAGTACTATTGAAAAAATCAAATGGTATGATAAAAAAACGAAAGAATGCAGAAAAAATAAAGAGAAATGCTGGTTAGCAAAGATTGAATGGCACAGCTAACTAAAGTAGCATCCTTTTTGTCCAAAAGAAGAAGTCTCTTTAAGAGGCTTCTTTTTTTGATAAAAATGTATTTTTAACGATTTTTCCAAATTAGAGTTGAACGTGAAATTCAAAAGAGGAGGAACGAAAAAATGAATATGAAAAAAATAGCAGGAAATGTTATATGCGCGGTGTCTGGAGTATTTTTACTTTGGATATTTTTAAGTTGGTTAGCTGTGATAACCGTAGATGCTTACTCGCAGTATAATTTTTTTACAATACTGCTCTCGGTGTACCGAGCATATTTTTAATAAAAAGTCTCCTATATAGGGGGCTTTTTTTCTTATAAAAATAGATGAGTTTTTTTTGTTGTTACAATACTGGTAAATAGTAAATAGGCATATTAGATAGAAAACAGACTAAAAGAAAGAGAGGTATTATTACATGAGATACGAAATTGAAGGAAACAATCTTCCAGTTGTAATTTGTCATTTAGAAGAAGGCGAAAAAATAATAACAGAACAGGGGGCGATGGCTTGGATGACACCGAATATGAAAATGGAAACAAATTCGAATGGTATCGGAAGAGCAGTCGCAAGGACTTTTTCGGGCGAATCTTTTTTTCAAAACATTTATTATCCATGTAGAGGTAGAGGAAAGGGTATGATTGCATTTGCTTCTTCTTTTCCGGGAACAATACTCCCATTCGAAATAGAGCCGGGAAATGAAATCATAGCGCAAAAAAAAGCATTTCTCGCAGCAACAGAAGGAGTGCAGTTGTCTACTGTTTTTAATAAAAAAATCGGAGCAGGTTTATTTGGTGGTGAAGGTTTTATCATGCAAAAATTAAGTGGTGATGGACTTGCTTTTCTTGAAATTGATGGAAGTGTTATGGAATATGAATTAGCTATTGGTGAATCAATGCTGATTAATACCGGTTATTTAGCAGCTATGTCGGAATCCTGCAAATTAAAAGTAGAAACAGTGGCTGGTCTTAAAAATAAATTTTTTGGCGGAGAAGGATTTTTTAACACAGCTGTATCAGGACCCGGACATGTATGGATACAAACAATGCCGGCAAATAAGATGGCAGGAGCATTACGTCCGTATATACCAAATGGAGATTAAAATAAGGGAGAAGCAATGTATAGAAAATTGTATGTAGATGGATGTGTAGATATTGTATGTAACGCAGTAAAGGTACAAAGTCCTTTGACATTAGAACAACTGTGTCAAATAATACAGGAAAACTTACCTGGTTCCTGCGTTCCGAAAGATAACTTAAAAGAGGATGCGAGGTTGGTTATACTAGATGATAGTTCATTTACTATAGAGTATGCAAATACTGTACCGGAAACCAAATTATTATTTTCTATTGCACATGAATTGGGACATCTTATTTTACATTTTTTAGAAGATGATGGGAATGGCAAATTAAAAACGAAGGAATCCGTAAATATAGGAGAAGTGGAGGAGTATGAAGCTAATGAGTTTGCAGCTTATTTATTGATGCCAGACGAACAGTTCATTTCAAAATGTAAAGAATTTTCTGAAAACGGAATGATTTCTATAAATAAGCTTGCTGAATATTTTCATGTGTCTAACCGAACTGCAACTGTAAGAGGAATGGCATTAGGATTGTGGTGAACTGCGAATTGTTCTACTTGATCTGTAGTTTAGAAGGAGCTTGTGCCGCAAAGATTTTCAGTCAAAAAATCTTACCAGAAAGGAGGAGTATTATGTTAAAGGAAATAGCAGGAACAAGAGCTTACAATATTTTAAAAAAGCGAAAAATGGAAACTGTCGAAGATGTCTGTCAGCTGTTTCCTTCCAAATACTATGATTTTTCTTTTATAAATCCTTTAAATACGGGCAGACTTGATAAAAATTATGCTTTTGTATGCAAATTAGTTAGCTATGAGTTAAAAAAACAGTCCTCTCTATATATTGTTCGCTGCACTCTTCAAGATATATATACGCAAAATGAATTATGTGTGTCTTGGTTCGGGACTACAGAGATGTATAATGTACTCAAAAAAGATTACCGTCCAGGAGATACATGTTTCATTGGAGGAAAATTAAAAGCGTCCAATAAAAAGAATCTATTTTTCATGAGCAACCCGATTATCTTCAAAAAATATGATGGGGAATCTGACTGTCATATTTATACTGCATATGAAAAAATAAGGGGGATTTCCGAAAGTAATTTTGAAAGGATCATAAATGATTGCCTCGAACATGCAACAATACCGGATAAGGTTCCAAGAGAATTGTTACATAAATATAATTTGATGTCCAAAGATGAGGCAATACGTGAAATGCATAAGCCATCATCCGTAGAAGGGGTAAAAAAAGCGAAATATCGGTTAAATATAGATGATCTATTATATTTTGCCCTGCAGCTCGAAGAAAAAAAAAGAAATCTTCCTGCTGGTTCTGTCTATGGGATTCATTCCTTGGCAATCACAACAAAAATAATCAAAAATCTGCCGTTTCAGCTTACGAAAGATCAGAAATCTGCTTATGAAGAGTTGGTAAATAGGATAAGAAGCGGAAAGAGGTTAAATGCTTTGATACAAGGAGACGTAGGGTGTGGAAAGACTATCTTAGCTTTTTTATTAATGTTTGTAATGGCTGACAATGGATTTCAGAGTGTTTTACTTGCACCAACACAAGTTTTAGCTTCCCAGCATTACAATGAATTAAAAGAGATGGCTGCTCAATATAATATTGACGTAGTGTACATTGCAAATGGATTAAAGAAAAAAGAACGAGAAGCTATTCTTAAATCTATAGAAGATGGATCTGCGTTAATGATTGTTGGAACGCATAGTGTTTTGAGTAAAGAAGTAAAATTTCATGATCTTGGTCTATCAATAACGGATGAAGAACATCGTTTTGGCGTTCTGCAAAGGGAAGAAATTACAACAAAAGCGAAAGCAGGGATGCACACAGTTACGATGTCTGCAACCCCTATTCCCCGTTCATTATCTGATGTTCTGCTATCAACTACAGAAGTATTTAATATTCAGAGTATGCCCAATGGACGCAAACCGATACAAACAGCGATATGTGCCTCTCAGAATACGATATTTCAATTTATTAAGAAAGAGATTGAAAAAGGACATCAAGCATATGTTGTATGCCCTCTTATTGAGGATAAACAGGGCGTTATGGAAGGAATTTTATCTGTAGAGCAAACATATACGGAATATGCTAATATTTTTGGTAAAAATGCTGTAGCGGTTTTAAATGGAAAAATGAACGAAGATGAAACAGAGAAAGTGATTCGATCCTTTAAAAATGGAGAGATTAAGATTCTTGTAAGCACTACTGTTGTTGAGGTAGGTGTAAACGTTTCAAATGCTACTGTTATCGTGATTAACAATGCGGAGCGTTTTGGGCTTGCAAGCTTACATCAGCTAAGAGGACGAGTTGGACGGGGAAATAGTCAAGGATATTGCATATTAAATTCTGTGCATAAGAACAATAAACGGTTGCTTGCCTTATGTAAATATAAAAATGGATTCCAGATTGCAGAGTCCGATTATGCATTACGAGGTTCCGGAAACATTTTAGGGACAGAGCAATCTGGAAGTAATTATTATGTTGAACTATCAATGAAATATCCGGATTTATTTAGTGAGCTGCAAAAGTATGCGAAAAAATATATGGATACGGGAGAGGCTGAGATGATTGTTAAGACATACCAGATGAGTATTAAAAGATGAGTAAAAACAAATGTTCTACAATAAGAGGTTTTCGAAAAAATGGTGAAAGAGGAGGATGAAAAATGAGAGCAATATATGATTATATCATTTATACGGATGGAGGATGTGAATGCAACCCCGGTGGTAGAGGTGGATATGGGGCTGTTATCATAAATAATAATACTGGAAAATTTACAGATATATCTGGGGGCTTCCGTAGTACCACGAATAATCGCATGGAAGTTATGGCTGTCATAAAGGCTTTAGAAAAGATAAAAAAAGACACACATGTACAACTTTTTTCTGATTCGCAGTATGTTATTAAAACAATGAATGGGATGTTTCGCAAAAAGAAGAACATAGATTTGTGGAAAAAGCTCGATAAACTTGCAGTAGCCTTTGAAATAGAATGGAACTGGGTTAAGGGGCATAACGGAAATACTTATAATGAGAGATGCGATACCCTTTGCCAAGAAGCAATGACATTGCTAGAGTTAGAGGAAGACGAGGGATATATGAATACTGATTCCGTTCCGGAACAAAGTGATACTGTGGCTCAGAGTCTGGAGAAGTATAATATGTATCCAGATTGTTCAGATGTTGAAAGTTATCAAGAAAAATACCTTGTGAATCCAATATGTGCCAAATTGATTTGCCAATTTTATAAACAAAACCGCAAAAAATTCCAGGATTATGTTGATCTTAGAACAGATGGAACAGATTTTTGGTCACGAAAAAAGAAAGATACGATTATGGATATAAAAGAATACTCAACGGATATCTGGGATATCATTGTTGATCATTTTGCAGAAACGAAATATCAGATGATGTGTATCCGATGGTGTGCCAGAGGATTAGTATTAGGAGATGCTATTAAAAAAGTGCAGGTTGATATGGAAGTTGCAGAGAATTGTCTGGCAAACAAAAAGAGGAATATGTAGGGATGGAAAAGAAGCTAAAGGATATGGGTGTAGAATTAAATGAGCTGGCGATTGCAATGTGTGATTATATCCAAACAGGACAAAAAACGGAACAGTTATCTAAATTTTGGGATAATGAAGATTCCTTCTATCAGTTTTAGGCAGAGTACCACGTCCATAGGAGCTACGCACCGCATGGGCGTGGGTGAATGCCACACAACCTACTGGTTTTTGATATATTCCTGTACCATCTGTAAACTATTCTCACTTACTGTTGTTACAAAGTAACTGTCACTCCAAAACAATGGTTTCCAGTAGTATTCCTTAAGTAATGTCTCACCATATTCTTTTCTGGCATAACGGCTTGTCTTTGTCTTGATGATATTCACCAGTGTTCCTGGGGCCGTAAAGGGATCCGCTTCAAACAAGATATGGATATGGTCAGCTTCTCCATTCATCTCTAAGATCACCAGTTTCTTCTCGTCAAAGATATCCTGTATCACCTGATATACCAGATCTTTCACAGGACCAGTCAGAACAGGACGGCGATACTTTGTCACCAGTACGATATGATACTGTAACAGGAAGCAGCTATGGCGGTTTGTGTAATACGTCTGTCCAGATCGTTTCTTATACATATTCTTTCCTTCCTCTCTGTACATCCATTCTTTATTATAGTATAATTACATCATATAAACAAACCATTTTAAAGAGGTACATCCATTATGAAAAAGGCAGTTCCAATGATCTTATCTGAAGACAATTTCAAACAGATCTTCGCCTTTGCAGACCGGAATTCCCGACTTGCAAAGCTGTTGTATAACGCTGCCCTTTTCCGCATCCGTCAGGTATTTACCGGATGGAATAAAGAAGAACGTACTGATCTGGAGAAGTCTGTCTTTGCAGAGATCCAGTGTGCAAAAGAGACCTATAAAGATTTCACCTGCCGCCGCGTCTTTTCTTACAAGGCATTAGACAGGACCCTTCGTGCAAACAAGAATCCCGATTTCTTTGCCGGGCTATCGATGCAGACGGCGCAGAGTATCGTGCGGCAGGCAACGATTGATTTTAAAGCCTGGCTGGATGCATTAAAGGTATATAAGAAAGATCCCTCTTCTTTTACAGGACGACCACGGATGCCTAAATACTGCCGTCTGGATAAAAAGACGTTTAAGGTAACCAATCAGGATGCCATACTGTATCCAGCTCCTGATGGAAAAGGCTGTCTGTTGAAGTTACCGAATATGACGGAGAATCGGATCCCTCTTTCCTATCTCAAAGATACGGCGGACCTTAGAGAAGTCGTATTTAAGCCTTACTATGGAAAATATATCATGACGTTTGTTATTGAAGATGCCGCACCTCCCTGTTACCCGGATATGCCAAACATGGCAGGAGTGGATCTTGGCACAGATAACATCGCAGCTATCGCATGCACAGACGGTTCGTCTGTTGTATACAAAGGCGGTGCGATCCTGTCAGCTAACCAGTTCTTTGCCAAACAAAAGGCGTCCGCAGTCTCCATCCTCACCAGAGGAAAAACTTATAGTCATGCAACGTCTGCATTCTTAAACAATCTGTCTTTAAAACATGACTGTTTTATCAAAGACCAGATGCACAAACTCAGTGCAGCGATCATACAGTATTGTATCGACCACCGGATCGGTGTTCTTGTTGTGGGTACAAACCGCCTCTGGAAACAGCGGGCTTCCATGAGTAAGAAGAGTAACCAGAAATTTGTCTTCATCCCACATGACAAGCTGCGATGGATGCTCTCCTATAAAGCCATGGTTGCCGGAATCGATGTGGTCTGGCAGGAAGAGAGTTATACATCAAAAGCAGACTGTACCGCTGGTGACTTTATCCCAGTGTATGGAAAAGTAAAAGGACATCCTGTTTTCTCCGGAAGGCGTGTTGAGCGTGGGCTGTACCTGTGTAAAGACGGCTACTGTATTAATGCCGACTGTAATGGAGCAGCGAATATCCTCCGGAAAGCATTCCCGGACGCATGGGCAGCCTGCGAGGATTACCATTTCCTGGCCTCCCCGGATGTCATCGGATTTAAAGACTTAAACCCGGCGGTATTTCCAGACCGGCAGAGACAGCGAAATGTAAATAAGAAGAATTAGACATTTATGATAGACTTGCGTTATCTGGACACGCCCTGTCAGACAGGTAGAAAAGATCCGGACTTAAGTATTTCCGAGGTTTCATCTGCCAACGGATAGGGGGCTTTGTGAACAGCCCTTTACTCGTACAGCCAGCGCGGGCTCATTTGCCCTCTACGTTCGAAAGACGAAAGTGGTACGTCGGTAAGAACTTTACAAACATCGGTGACACCTTTCGGATATGGTATTTCCGGAGCTATGCTCCGGTTTGGATACCACGTCCATAGGAGCTATGCACCACATGGGCGTGGAGACTTCATCAAGAAAAAGGATAAAAAAATGAAATATTGGGAAATCGGAGAAAAAAATAAATTTGAAATAGAGTGCTATAAACTGCACTTAAAGTTACCTTATGGCGATGAAAAAGATAAGGTAGTAGCAGGATTTGTTCGAGATGAAAATGAGAATAATAAATATATCTGTGTATCTGATGAACTAAATATAGATTATGACACATTTATTGCTGATAGTGTAGAGGATGCCAAGAAACAAGTCGAAGGTATGCTCTTAGATCATTGGAAAGAGCAAATCGTATACTTAGAAGATTGCATTGATTTATTGCAGAACGGTAAGGAGTAGGAATTAGATATTCTTTTATTCTTATAAGAAAAAGGATAAAAAATGAAATATTGGGAAATCGGAGAAAAACATAACTGTTGAGAAGTAATAGTAAATATATTTTTATATAATATTTAAAATAAATATAGTATATTTGATATATATGTTTATGGAATCGGATTCTTTTTTTAATAGAAAAGGAATTCGATTCCTTTTTCTTGTGGGATAAAAATGCAAAAAAATAAAAAAACATATTAACGGTGTAAATAAATTTTATTCATAGCATAGGAGGAATATATTATGACAACAGGAACATTACAAGAACGAATGATGACAATTTCACGGTATTTTACCAGAGAAAAATGGAAAAATGAAACAGGGATTTTTCAGTATCCACGAGGAAAAAGACGGACAGATGCTGTTGTAGAAGCACTAGAGATTGCATTTGAACCAACGGAATTCGAATTAAAAAAAGAGTTAAATTTGCGTGGTGATGATGTTGTTGGAAATGTATACATTGTTTCAGTTCCAGCAGAAGATACTTTTGGAGGATACTTCTATCTTGTGTTGACATGCACAGATCATGTTTTTGTAGTACAGAAGCTTCCTGAAAAAGCTACGGAAATGTTAAATTTGGTAGAAACTGAAGATACTCATGCAGCAGCCTCAGACAATTCTGCTACTTCCGATATGGTGGAAACCTCTGAATTATCAGAATCAGAAAAGACAGATATCGATTCAGTTAAAGTAGCAAACAAAAACTCTGAAGATGTTGTTGCATCAGCTTCAGAAGAAACTGAGAAAGTATCGGAAAATCTGGAAGTCTTGAAAAAAGAAGTTGAGGATGCGTTAAAAGATTCAGAGCCAGCTTCGGAAACAGCAATAGATACAAAAGAAGAACCAGATGTTGAAAAAGATTCAGAGACAGGCAAAACGACAGAGGAAAACTTTGATATTGAAGATAATGAAGAATCTAGCATTGAAGATGAACTCGATGTATTAGAAGATGAGCTGCCCTTATTGTAGAACTGAACTGTTGCATAAAAAAGTATTGAAAATAAAAAAAGGACCGGAAAACCGGTTCTTTTTTTTTAAAATTTACACATATTAATTAGGAGAAAGCTTGCTACATAAGCCAGACATAAGTAGATGTAGTTATTTCATTGAAAAATTTTTAAAAAGATACTCTCCCTGCTCCTTTAATTTATTTTCGACCTTCGGACTCAGAGGGAGATAATTCTCATTTGAATTTTTCTTCTTTTTCGGCTCCCTTTTACCAAAAGAGTTAATGAATTCTTGGTTTTTTCGGAGTCGTATGATTGCAGAATTGAAAAGAATTTTAACTTCTTTTAAAGGAATATCTAAAATTTCCGCAACTTTTTCAAATGGCATGTTTTTATCTCCATCCAGATTTACTCGGGTAAAATAGACAAGTTTTTCTCGGTATGGAAGAATACGGTCTATCAGGTCGATCAAAAGTTCTTCTCTTTCTTTATTGAGGTAAGATTCCTCTGGACCGATGATACGGCCAGGCTGCTCACCAGCATCATCAATATTAACATAATGAGACTGCTCGATGTATTTGAGCGTAGATGTAACAATTTTCACGCTCATACCGGTTCTGGTTGCGATCATTTCCGGTGTATAAGAAATTCTACGTTGTTCGTAGAATTCTATAGCGTCTTTTATTTTTCGGTAATTCTGCATGTCGTAAGAATTGACATTATGCCAGGTGAACAAAATGAATTCCCGTATGGCTCCTCGGAAATACCGTACAAAAAAAGTTGTGGGTGTACCTTTCGTAGAATCATATTCTGCCACTTTATTCCAGTATACTTCATACAAATCAACTTCCACATCGTAGAATTGCTCACTCGTTGGCTTGTATGAACTCATCATTTTATGAGCTATTTTGAGCCCAAATAAACGAATATTTTGCCAGCCCCAATCGCGAAGCTGTTCTACCTGATTAATTTCTTTGTCTGATAGATTACCATTTAAGTAATCTTCTCTAAGCAATCTCAAAGCCGTTGCGACAAATGCATACTGGTTTACGAAATTATTTTTATCACCATAATAAATTTTTCCTTTCTTTTTCTCGTATTCAGCTTCTTTTTCTTTTTCAAATTCTTCTGATATTTTTTTAAAATCATCGTCTGTAGTGATTTCACTTTGATTGAGGTTTTTTTCTTCTTTTAACATGATATCTCCTTTTCTCTTGTTAAAACAATGTTATATGCTTTTGTGGATCGATATCCTCCTTTCTACTTTTTACCCCCACAATGTGTAATTTAACATTTTTTAAATGTTTCTACTTTTTACAAGAATGTCTCCACAAAAAGAGCATAATGGGGTGTATCTTAATATGTATAAATTTTTCTTCTTATCGAAGCTTTCTCATAAAAAAGTGGAGATATTTAAAAAATATTGAGAATTTACTGAAAGAATGTAAGATAGCGTTTCTCTTATAAAAATTCTAACTATACATATTAGGTGTATATTACAAATAACAAAAATCTTTCCTATGCAAGAAATAGGATAAGGGAAAGATATGTATTGAAAAGAAAAACGTAAAGGAGAAAAAGATGGCTACCTATTTTTTTAACGATAAAGATAAAGTGGAAACAACAATGTACAGACAAGTTCTTGAGGATGCGAAGAAAGATTTGAATAACAAATTATCAATAGAGATGGATCTTTATCCTAAAGCAGCAGAAATCGCAGAAGACTTGATCAAGCAATACAGTATAAACACGGGTCCATATTATTTGGATCATCATTTTTGGTATGAGAACATTCAGAACCCTGGTCCAATGCAGATTTATGTTTTTATAAGCGATGATAATCAGTACGTTATTTCGGTGGGAATCAATCGTGAGACATTAGAGACGAGCTGCACATATATGCATGAAACAAGTGATGGTCGTTATGTATATGATTTTGACAAAGAGCAATGGTACTTGGAAAAAGCATACGAAGATATGAGCAAAAGCCCAATAGACCTCGCGTTAGACGGCAAAAAAATAAAAACTGAAACAAAGCAACAGCTAAAAGAAATGGTTGTGGAAAGTTTAGGAGATCCAGCATCTTCTATATCAAGAAAAATAATAGGACTTATTAAAAAAGAGATTGACGATGTGTTCATGCCTATAGCTACAGTAAAAGAAAAAGGGAAACTTAAAGCGGACATTACAAAATTATACAACGTAGAAGAGGAAAAAGAATATATTGCCTTAATATCACCAGAAGGCTTTCAGGAAAGTGAGGAATGCTTTTTGACAGAAAGTGAAGATTGCGGATATTCCCCTTCGTTTTACACAGGGTCTGTATTGGTTTATAACGATGATACTTATTTTTTATGCCAGTGCGTATGTGTCAGAAAGGAGGCAGAATGGAAACCAACTGCATGTAACTGGGAAGAAGTCTGGATGGATGGAGTTGATCCAATTTATCAGATTTTTATTAGAGCAATAGACAAAACAGAAGATTCTGTCCATGCCATGAGGATGATACGATATCATTTCAACAAAATGGAAGAGGTTTATTATAATTACGAAGATGGAGAAGAGGTAGTAGTGCCTTTATCGGAGTCCGCGTATATTGCTTTTGATGTAGATGAGCATACATATAAGGCGCAGCTAAAAGGGCGCAGAAAAAAAATGACAATAAAGGAAAAAACTCTTTATGAGGAAACCGCATTTACTATGAAAAAAATTTGGACAGAGGGGGTTGTATAAATATGAGACAATGTAATTTCTGCGGAAAAAGAGAGGATGACACTACGGTTGACTTTTTTGTTAGTAATGGTTCTACTATATGCTCTGAATGTGTAAAAAATTGTTGGGAACTAAAAAATAAAAAAACAAGAATCAAGAAAGTTACGGCACCAATCAGGAAAATGACTCCTAGAAAAATTAAATCATATTTAGATGAGTATGTCGTTGGACAAGAAGAAGCAAAGAAAACATTATCTATCGCTGTTTATAACCACTTAAAGGCTTTGAATAATCCAGATGTCAAGAAATCTAATGTTTTGTTATTAGGTCCATCAGGATGCGGAAAGACATATTTAGTTGAGACATTATCCCATTTTGTAGATCTGCCATTTGCCATAGCCGATGCCACAACTTTAACGGAGGCTGGTTACGCTGGCGATGATGTGAGCAGCATCTTATTAAAACTGATTTATGCCGCAGGAGGAAACATCAAATTGGCAGAAAAGGGGATTGTCTACATTGACGAGATTGATAAAATTGCAAAAAAGACAATGGATAAAGATGTTTCCGGGGAAGGAGTGCAGCAGGCTCTTTTAAAGATGATGGATGGAGATATCGTAACAATTCCTGCAAATAAAGAAAGACAAGCAATCACCATAAATACAGATAAGATTTTGTTTATTTGTGGCGGCGCATTTAGTGAACTAACGCAAAAGCATGAAAAAAAAGGAATTGGGTTTTCAGCTGATTTGATAACGGAAGAAAATTTCAAAATAACTGTTAAGGACCTTATTGATTACGGATTTAGTGCCGAATTTTTAGGACGACTGCCAATTATCACATCAGTTAATCCAATAAATATCTCTATGCTGCGTCAAATTTTAACGGAGCCAAAAAATAGCTTAATATGGCAATACAAGCAGCTCTTAAAAATGGATAATGTGGAACTTGATTTTCGTGAAGATACATTAAATGCTATTGCAACAGAAGCTTATCAACATGGTAGCGGAGCGAGAGGCCTACGAAGTATCATGGAAAAGCGGATGCGAAATCTCATGTATGAAAGCCCAGATGAAGCAATTGACAACTCACAAGTAATTCGAAAATGCCTGTAATTTTTTCTATATTGCTTCGTATTGAATTTTACATATTAAATAGACAGATTATCAATACAGGAGAGATAAAAATGAATGTAGAAAACATTTTAAGAGAAAACATAATCACAGATTGTATAAGGGTTCCTCTTATCGAGATGATAAACAAAAACGCTGACGAATTCGATAAGTATCTATCAATGGAGATTTCTGGTACGGAAGATTTAAAGATTTTAAATTATCATGCATTAAAAGCAGACAGCGATAAAATCTGTTTGGAAATTAAAGCAGATACATCTATCTTCCGAAAGAATTATCAAAAGCGTACCATGAATCCCGAAAAAAGAATACAGCTTTTTGAAGATACTGTGCTTGAAAAATTATCATCAGAAACAAATGACGATATTTATAACACTTGGATAGAATCGCTAGACGTGTTAGGGATTCCTCATACTGGTTTTTCTCTGAGAAAGAAAGAGGCTTAGTTGGCCTCTTTTTTTATATCTTAGACTCTCCTACTTCTTATAAATATTTTTCTTAATTTTTTAGGCTATAAATAAGATAAAAAATAACATATTAGAAGAAAGAAAGGAGGTTATTTTATGGTAAGGGTATCTAAACATGCATCACGACGATTGAAAGAACGATGTGGTTTAAATAAAAAATCCGTCCAACGCATGGCGGATATCGCATTTACCAATGGAATGAAACAGGAAGACGCAACTGGACAATTAAACCGTTGGATGGCGAGTCTATATTGTGCAAATATGGATGCGAATAATATACGTATTTACGGAAATTATGTATACATATTTTGTGGAATTACATTAGTCACGGTATTACACGTTCCACATAGATTGAAAAATCATGTCAACGAGCAAAAGAAGAGATTAGTAAGAAATCAGGAGGGATAAGATGGTTTATCCATGTAAAGGATGCACGGAAAAAGATAATTGCGAAAAAAATAAATGCAAAAAGTTAAAGGCTTACAAAAAATTTAGGAGTGAAAATATCAAGAAAAATAGAGTATGGGCAAAAGAAAGTGTAGATGTTAAATACAGACAGGAATTCGATTCTTTATAACAGGCAAAGAAACTGTTCAGAGATAGGACAACTTAATGAGTATCGTAATTCATAAGAAAAATTGCCCAAGTAAGCAGATAGGAAGTGGGATTTCCTACTGCCAAAGAAGTTTGGGAATTAAAGCAAAGAAGAAAGGCAGGAAACATACGTCAATTACCCACTACTTAGCCTAACGGCTGGAAGTAGGGGCTTGTGAGAGTCTAATTGACTAGCCTAAGTGTTTCGGGCACTACGTTAAGGGAGAATGCGTAGTTTTATGCTACGCAGATAGGTACCTGCAGGTGTTATATCTTGCCTGCAGCTCTACGGTATGTGATTAAACAGTTCTGGTGGGTAGGGACAGTGTTGCATATAGCAAACCTCCCATTAACATTGACGAAGGTATCATTTTACGGCTGGTGTGGCCGGCTTACCGCAGTAACACACCAATAGAAAGGAATTTGTAGCATGGTATATGTATTAGCGAATGATGGACAGCCATTGATGCCGACAGAGCGGCATGGAAAAGTCTGCCGGATGTTAAAATCCGGGATAGCAAAAGTCGTAAAGAAATGTCCGTTCACCATACAGCTGCAGTACGAATCCGAAAGAAATGTGCAGCCGGTGGCATTAGGCATTGATGCCGGAAGTAAACATGTTGGAGTATCGGCAACCACGAAAGCAAAAGTGTTATATGAATCTGATGTAGAATTACGCGATGATATCGTGAAGCTACTGGCGACAAGAAGACAGCTGCGCCGGAGAAGGCGGAGCAGAAAGACAAGATACCGTCCAGCAAGATTCGATAACCGAAGGCGGAAAGAAGGATGGCTTACTCCATCTATCCGGCAGAAGATAGAGTCACATCTTACGGTTGTGGCAAATGTCTGCAAGATCCTGCCGGTCAGCCAGATTATAGTAGAGACCGCATCCTTTGATATCCAAAAGATTAAGAATCCAGATATTCAAGGAATAGAGTACCAGCAGGGAGAGCAGATGGACTTTTGGAATATCCGGGAATATGTATTATTTCGGGATGGACACACCTGCCAGTGCTGCAAAGGAAAGTCTAAAGACAAGGTTTTGAACGTCCATCATATCGAAAGCCGCAAAACAGGAGGTAATGCTCCGAACAATCTGATCACGTTATGTGAGACCTGCCATAAAGGATATCATAACGGCACAGTCACACTACCAAAAAATATCAAACGTGGCATGAAGTTTAAAGATGCCGCCTTTATGGGCATTATGCGCTGGACATTCTACAACACACTGAAAGAACAATATGAGCCGGATATCCCGGTGCATTATACATACGGATATATCACAAAAAATACCCGTATCAATCATAATCTTCCGAAAGGACATTGCATAGATGCCCGCTGCATTAGTGGAAATCCAGATGCCGTCTCGGATGGCACTTACTATTATCAGAAAAAAGTCCGCTGCCATAACCGGCAGATACATAAACAGACGATCCTGAAAGGCGGCGTGCGAAAATCCAATCAGGCAGAGTACCTGGTAAAAGGCTACCGGTTATTTGATAAAGTCAGATACCAGGGCAGGGAATACTTCATTTTCGGAAGACGCAAGAGTGGATTTTTTGATATCCGGACATTATCCGGAGAAAAAGTAAACAAAGGCAGTATCAGTGTGAAGAAACTTACTTTTGTTGATACAAGAAAAAATTATCTTATAGAAAGGAGGACCGTCTAAAGACGGTGGCGAATTCCTCCCCGGCTTAAGAATCCGAGGTATCCTTCGCCTAAATTTTAATGATTAAATTTTTTGTAATTATTATCATCGCCATTATTATTTCTGGAGGACTATGGGCAGTCTGCTTCATGTCTGGGAAAATGGATACACATAAAACAGAAGAGCAAGTGCAGTATATAAATGCATGGAAATGCAAAAAAATGGAGAGAAAAAATGGGTGAGATAATTTTTGGCGTAATTGGTATTGGCATTATTTCTGCGGCTATCTTAAACATAGTATCTACCCAAAGAATGTGGACAAAAAAAATAGCCTTTTTGTTAGGATTATATAGTTATTTTGCTTATTCTATGTGGGGAAATTTTATCTTTATAATAATAGAAAGCGGCTGTATTTTTGTCTTAATAAAGTATTATATGACACATTCAAAAATCTCAGGAAAAATTACAAAAATCAAGTATAAAGAGATTAATAGTGAAGTATGGTGTTGCTTTTTTATAGACAAATATCCTAATGCGACTTTTTGGTTGCTTCAGGAAGTCATAGAACGAGAACGATTAAGGAAAGAAGACGAGGTGATATTCTGGGCTAAAAAAATAACAGATGAATTTTTTAAGATTGATTCTTTTTCCAGAGTGAAACAAATAGATATCGTGCAAGCTATATAGAAGGACTGAACTCAGTCCTTCTTTTTTGTTATTCAGTTTTATGGTAGCCGTGACCGAGCGAAATAAAACACATAAAAACATATTATGTAGAAAGAATCGAATTCTTTTTTACATCTCTTATAAAAAAGAAAACGGATTTGGTATTTGTATAATAAAAAGAAAAAGGGGAAAAGCCTCTGCCCAAAGTGCAAGCTCTTAAGTACATATGTTTATAAGAAAAAGAGAATTAGACCGCTATTTACGGTCACAAAAATATAATAAAACTTACATAACACACGTTAAAGATATATTGAGAAAAAATGGGGTATATGAAGACTGTAATATAAAAATTAAAGAAACAGATCATCACTACTCGATTAAATAAGAAGGATGTGTAAACGAATGGAAAAGGAAACACGAGATTGAAAAAATTATTAGAAGAAGGAAGACAAGGAATGAATGTTTTATGGATAAAATTGGAAAGATAAAACTGTCTATGGCGAAATTAGGATGGAACATAGAAGAAAGAATAAGCGACGATGGTTGGGGCGATAGCATTGGCTATCGTATATGGTTTAAGAGATGGGACTGGCATGGAAAGGAAACTTTAACATTAATTGGAAATAAGGTGTGCTTTACAGGAGCAACAAGTGACGCTTTCGATTACGAAGCTGTTCTAAATATCGTATACAAAACTGCAAAAAAAACAAGAAAAGCTTGGCATGATTTTCCTCGCGATGTACCATGTACAAATACTGGTGGAGAAGTCGTGCCTGAAAGATTGCTTGTCCCTTGGGAACGTGGAAGAGATGTGGACAGGTAAAACAAAGGAGATATTGCTATATGGTAGAAAAGATTATATTTTTGGATGTAGATGGTGTACTTAATTATATGTCATATCGAAATGCAAATACAGCGAATATAGACCCTTCGAAGGTTGAGATGCTTTCTCATATATGTATCAAAACACAGGCGAAAGTTGTCATCACTTCTAGCTGGCGTGGTTCAGAAACATATACTCCCCAGATATATCACATACTACGGAAAATTTTAAAAGAGCATAATATTCCTGTGCTTGGAGATGCACCATATATTAACGCAAAATTTGCCGCTTCCATTAATCCGAAAAAAAGCTATACTTTGAATGAAGCAGGAGATATATCTTTCGAGCCATGTACGGGACGGGGAGCAGAGGTAGCAAAGTATATTAAGGATAATGGTATTACGCAATTTGTTATTTTGGACGATGAAGATTGGGACTGGGTATATTATGGATTAGATAAGCATTGGTGCAGACCTATATACTATGACAAACAATATGGCGGCTTGCAGCCAGAACATATAGAGAAAGCTATTCGATTATTATCTAATTAAGGATATTTCTTCGAAATAACCATTTTTACATATTAAGTGCAGCAATCAGAAAGGAGCTGCATTATATGAATACCCCAAAAACATTTAATCGAATATGGGAAAGAGGCGTAATCATAGAGCCTTTAAAAAAGAGTCATAAAAACAAAGAAAAAACATATTGGAGAACTAAAATTTCCTGCAAACGACACGATTCAGAACGTGAAGACATTATTCCGGTTGTTCTTCCTGAAAAAGTAAAGAACGCAAACGATTTTAAAGTGGGTGATTTTGTTGCTATATATGGATTATTACGTTCAATCTATAGTGCTACGGCAAAATCTAAGATTAGGAAATACGTTTATGCTTTTTCGATGGAGCCTGCCGATGTCGAAAATACAAGAAATCTTGTCGTTCTTGAAGGAACTATTGCAAAACCTCCTGTATTTCGGACAACACCTCGTGGTAAAGAGATTACAGATTTACAAATCAATACAGGAAGAGACACTAACGCCTGTGTGTGTTGGGCTGCAAACGCACATAAAGTAAAGGATTTACCAGTAGGCCAAAAAGTCCGCCTCCGAGGGAGTGTGCAGAGCCGCAATTACCATAAGAAAAAAGATAATGAAGTGATCGTTTTTCCGATAATTGAGGTCTCTGTGTATTTTATAGAAACTGTAGATGCAAAAGAGGAAAAAGAAGAGGTGAAAATTAGTTCGCCTGAAGCATAACTGGCAGTATACCCGTGGATATACGTATCCATGGGTTTTTTATCAAATTTTAAGTAGAAAACCGCAGTCAACTTCAATTGCTTGCGGATGAATGTGCTTTTACTTTTTCCTCTGCTTACGATATCTGCCTGTTTTTTGATATTTCCTTTACTTTTTCTAAAGCAGCTACACTTGTTGTTGCAATGAAATACGAGGGACTCCACAGAGGGACATTCTGCGTAAAGAATATCCATATGCCTATGATGGACAAGACATGAAGTACTTCTGCGAGACAACAAATGTTGTCTCCTATACGGATATTTACGCAGGAGCAACGAGTTTGTGTAAGAAGAAATATAATCAGAAGAAGCATACTCCAGGAATGAGTAGTTGCGTGAACCATAGGTATAAGAAAGAGACACGGATGAAATACCGCATCCTGTGGGGAAAGTCAAAATATCGCTATGTTCCTCAGACAAAATCTGCATAATTACATAAAAGTAATCTCCGTCACAGGGGATAGAGGGGTATGTGTTCCTCCAGCGAGGTGTACTCCAGCCTCGTAAAGAAGCCACGGTCAACGCTAGTTGCCCGTTGGTGCATCACATTCTTATGAAAATTTGTCACATACAGTATTTGCTATATTGAATAAAGGCTTGCAGGTTTGTATCTGCGGGAAAATTAGACATATTATATGCGAAAAAAATAGGAGGTTCACGAATGGAAAATAAAAACAATACTCTGCATTTAAAAAGCTGCAGAGAAATCAAAAAAATCAAAAAGAAGATATTAGCGATTGAAGCTCTTGACGAGAAGATGCAGGCATTAAGCGATGAAGAACTTCGAGCTAAAACACAGGAATTTAAAGAGCGGCTGGCAGCAGGCGAGACACTCGATGACCTTTTAGTAGAGGCATTTGCAGTCGTAAGAGAAGCGGCAGACCGCACCATCCACTTGAAACATTATCCTGTTCAGCTAATGGGTGGTATTATCCTGCATCAGGGACATATTGCCGAGATGAAGACTGGTGAAGGTAAGACATTAGTTTCCACACTTCCAGCATATCTGAATGCCTTAGAAGGTAAGGGCGTACATATCGTAACTGTTAATGATTACTTAGCAAAGCGTGATGCGAACTGGATGGGGCAGATCCATCGATTTTTAGGTCTAAGCGTTGGTGTGGTTTTGAATGATTATGACAACGAAAAACGGAAAGAGGCATATGCTTGCGACATAACTTATATCACAAATAACGAATTAGGTTTTGATTACCTCCGTGATAATATGGCTGTTTACAAGGAAGACCTTGTTCAGCGTGAATTGAATTATGCTATCATTGATGAGGTAGATTCTGTTTTGATAGATGAAGCACGTACACCCCTTATTATTTCTGGTGATGATGAAATTTCCACAGATTTATACAAGTCTTGCGAAACTCTGGCCTGTACAATGCAAAAAGGTGCTGCAACAGGAGAGCTTTCTAAGGTCGATGCCATTGTTGGAAATGACATTGAAGAAGACGGCGATTTTCTTGTCAATGAAAAAGATAAGCAAGTCATGCTGACACAGGATGGAGTAAAGAAAGTAGAGAAATTTTTCCATTTAGATAATCTTTCTGATCCTAAAAATCTGAATATCCGGCACAATGTTATTCTTGCATTACGAGCTCACAGTCTTATGCACAAAGATAAAGATTATATAGTGAAAGAAAATGAAATAATCATTGTTGATGAGTTTACCGGACGTATCATGCCTGGGCGCCGTTATTCCGATGGACTGCATCAAGCGATTGAAGCAAAAGAGCATGTTCCAATCAATAGAGAATCAAGAACACTAGCAAATATCACCTTCCAGAATTTCTTTAATAAGTATAAAAAGAAAGCGGGTATGACGGGAACTGCATTGACGGAGAAGAAAGAATTTGCAGAAATTTATCATATGGAAGTTATCGAAATCCCTACCAATAAGCCTGTTGCCCGGATTGATCATGTCGATTCGGTATATAAGACAAAGCAGGAAAAGTATAATGCGGTAGTTGAAGATGTTTTAAAAACTCACAGTACAGGTCAACCCGTGTTAGTAGGTACGGCAAGCATCGATGTTTCGGAAGAAATCAGTAAACTTTTAACTGAAAAAGGAATCAGACATCAAGTGCTTAACGCAAAAAACCATGAATCAGAGGCAGAAATTGTTTCTCATGCAGGTGAAAAGGGAGCAGTTACCATTGCTACTAATATGGCTGGAAGAGGAACAGACATTAAGCTGGGGGAGGGTGTAACAGAACTTGGTGGTTTAAAGATCATCGGTACGGAACGACATGAGAGTATGAGAATAGATAATCAGTTGCGTGGACGTGCTGGAAGACAGGGAGACCCCGGAGAATCTAAATTTTATCTGTCTTTAGAAGATGACTTAATGCGATTATTCGGATACGATAAGTTTAAAAAGATTTATGAGGTTTACAAAATCCCGGAGGGAGAGGATATACAGGATAAATCGGTCGCAAAGCAGATAAGACGGGCTCAAAAAGATAAGGAAAATAATAATTTCGGTATCCGAAAAAATTTACTGGATTATGATGCGGTAAATAATCAGCAGAGGGAAATCATCTATGCAGAAAGGCGGCGTGTATTAAATGGCGAAAGTATGCGGGATCTTATTTATGATATGATCAGAAAAGTGGTAGAAGATGATGTATTAGAGGCTACAGGCGGATCAATAAAATGCATGGATGTTGATACTTTTGATACAGTATTGAACCGATTGCGTGAAGATGTGCCTATTGGTCAAGTTACTGTATCCGGGGAAGAATTAAATGATGTAAAGAAATTGCTTTCTTTTTTACAGGAAGAATCTCTTGCATATTATCACCTTAAAGAAAAAGAATTTGATTCCATTGCAAAATTATACATGCAGCAAACCGGAGGGTTGATGAGCGATGGAGATAAGGCTTTATGTGACAATGGTATGAGAGAAGTCGAGCGCATTGTGCTGCTTAACATCATTGATAGAAACTGGCCGGACCAAATCGATAATATGGATAAATTGAGGGAAAGTATTTCACTACAGGCATATGCCCAGCGCGACCCTGTTACACAATATAAGTTGTTTGGATGTGAAATGTTCGAAGAAATGGCAAAACATATCCGGCATGATACGGTATCATCTTTGATGCATTTTTCAATCGAACAAAAAGTAGAGAGAGAATCACCGGATAATAAGACTTATCACAGAGCAGAACGAAAAATTGGACGAAACGAAACGTGTCCTTGCGGAAGTGGTAAGAAATATAAAAACTGCTGCGGAAAAACAGCATAAAGAGAAGCAGAGAGTGATTTCACTCTCTGCTTTTTCTACTTTTGTTCAAGTTCATCGAGACTTATTGGAGTATAATCAACTATTTCTGCTGAGACGTTATACCGTCTGTCTTTTTTGGATAAAGAATCTCCATTGTTATGAACGTGCCCATGTAAGTGATAGTATCCACGGTATTTTCCATTCCAATCCTCTATTGGATAATGGAAAAGGACAACATTTCGTCCGTTATCCTCTATCTCAAGGTAAGATGTAATCTTAGCAAAAGTTTTCTTGTAACTGCTCGAATGAATATTTTTAAAATCATGATTTCCTGTTACCAATATTTTGCGTCCAGGCAGGTTGTTTAAAATATTGCCTATTTCCCTTGCATGATACATTCCCACATCACCCAAGATATAAACAGTGTCATCATCCTTTACCTTGTTTTTCCAATTGTTGATAATCACCTCATGCATTTCTTCTACAGAAGAGAATGGACGATTAAATTTTTCCAAGATTCGATTATGAAACAAATGTAGATCTGAAATATAATATTTCATTTAAAAGCCCTCCTTATATTGAAATTTATAACATCAATATGATTATTTTCTGCAAAATTGTTTAAAAAAAAGAGAGCATATAGCCCTCTCTTTTAATAATGGATAATTGTTCTTATAGGAAGCGGAGATTTTTCAGTGACATACTATCGACATTATGGATGATTATTTCATCTTCTCCATACGAATTCTGTTTTATCTCGATATCAGCCCGATTGTAAACGATCATTGGGATAGAGATTTCGATTCCGCTGCCTGTCACGATAATCTGCTTTTCTAGTTTTTTTACAGTTGATTCATTCTCAATTTTTATTTTATCACACTGCATATCATAATTTTCCATCTTTTCGTCAAAAGCAGCTTTTTTATCTGGACTACTTCCAAATAATTCTTCGCCCATCGCATCAATGTCAATCTCCTTGTTATCCTCGTATTTTTTTAACAATAATGCATTTGCATCCATCTGAGATTTCATATCCGTTTTATCTGAGTTTTTATAGATATTTCTAATCGTCCGGGTTAATATTTCTAATTTTCTTTTTGTTGATTTAGTAATATTACACCCAAGAAACATTTCAGAGAAATAATTCTTTTTTTCGCCATTTATATTATATCGCTTTTCGATTAAGCGAATAGTCATGTCTGTTAGATTGATGATTGCTGCTTCGGAGGGTTTTGTTGAGGATGATGGCAGAAGAGATGTATTTTCAATGATCTCTGTTGCTGTGCCACCTTGGTCTTTACTTATTTTTTGGGTATAACTGGAGCGATAATTTAGCTTTAGCAAAGCCAGATATATTGTACCTGACTCTTGAAACGATGCACATACAAAATCAGCTGGTGGAATGTCTTCTCCTTCTATCACAACATTAAATAATGCCTTTGCAATTTCTTTACTTGTTTCCACAAAACTTTCCATATTGTTTTCATCTAATTCTAAAAGACGCTGATAGACGTAACTGGTATCTTGATTGAACTGTCCATGCATAGTGCTATCACTCTTATGTACTTTCAGCAGTATATTGCGTAGAAAGTCAAATTGTTCTCCTACAAGGTCAAGTGGATGATCTGATAATATTAATCCCCTGTATCCATTGTCTAGTACATGCAGTACCGCTTTTCTCAAAACAATGCCTGAATTTTCCATAATAAAACCTCCTGTAACTGATTTGTTGATTTTGTTTCACTTTTAATATGTCAGAATTTTTTGTTATAATATATTTGTCCTTTCAAAGTTTGTATGGTATGTTTTTAAAGGAGGGATTTTATGAAAATGGGAAAAATCATGTTAGAAGATTATATTATTCTTTGTATTGAAAACAAAAAGGTACGGATTATTTATGATGCTGGAAATACGGACTTATATTTGTGGAAATATGGAAGTTTTTATCTATCAAGAGACTGGCTAAGTATTATTCCAAATTGTCCTAAAGAGAACATTATATTAATTGATAGAAACAAAGGAATTTTACAGTGCTGTAATAAAAAGTTGCTTGAAAAAGATTATCCGTTTATGGTATTTCGTCAAAAATCATCTGGTATATACAAAATCTGTGAGGATAGATTCATTTCTAATACACTTCGAATGTTATTGAATATTTTTGTTAAAAATTAAAGAGGTTGATTTTTGTGACATCCTCCCCACCTGTAGAGGTGGGGCTTTCTAACCTCGATAAAAAATAAGAAGAGGCGGCATTATGCCGTCTCCCCTTTTTTTTTAAAGAGTCTTAAAGGTTTCTTCAGAGATAATAGGAATACTAAGTTCTTTTGCTTTCTTATTTTTACCAGAAGTAGACGAAATATCATTATTAATAAGATAAGTTGTCTTAGAAGATATGCTTCCAGCTACTTTTCCTCCACGGCTTTCAATTTCTTCTTTTAAAGCTTTCCTGTTAGGATATCCTGTGAGAGTGCCAGTGATCACAAAAATCTTTCCTGAGAGATCTGTTTTATCTGATGCATTCTCTTTTTCAGGTTGGATATTTAATTCTGCACATAAATCTGTATATTCTTTGATATTTTCCTTAAACCAGTTAATGATGGAAGAAGCATTCACTTTTCCAATACCATTCATTGTCATTAATTTTTCTAATGCGTTTTCGGAAAATACAAGATTTACAAGAGTTTCTGCAACAGGTTCCGCCAGTTCTTTCTGGAGAATTTTTGCAACATCATGTCCAACACCAGGAATACCAAGTGCATAAAACAGCTGACGGAACGTAGTATTTCGGCTTTGTTCTATCGCCTTTATCATATTGCTATATGACTTTTCTCCGAAGCCATCCATTGAAATAATCTGTTTCTTGTAAGCATCTAAATGATAAAGGTCTGCAAAGGTCATTAAAAATCCATTTTTGACAAATGTTTCGATTGCTGATTTTGCGATACCGGTTACATTTAATGCATCTCTTTCCACAAGACGAGTATATTTTCCAATATGTTTTGCTGGACATTTCGGATTTTCGCAATATAAAAATTCCGAAGACTTATCTGCGTTGAAACGTCTAGTAGCCGCCTGTTTACATGCTGGACATTTCGCTGGGATTTTTATATAGTTCCCGTTCATTGTGAGATTTTCGTCTACCTGCGGAATGATTTTATTCGCTTTGTAGATGGTGATAGTATCTCCATAACCAAGTTGTAATAGAGATAAGTAACTTAAATTGTGCAGGCTTGCTTTTGTTACCATTGTGCCTTCAATCTCAACGGGTTTAAATAGTGCAACTGGATTGATAAGTCCAGTTCGAGAAGGTGACCATATTACATCAGTTAATGTCGTTTCCACGCTATCATCCTGCCATTTAAAAGCAATAGAATTTCTTGGAAATTTATTTGTGACTCCCAGACTAGCACCATATGCAATATCATCCATACACAAGACTAACCCATCTGTAGGGAACGTATAAGATTCCACTTCTTTTTCAAAATAATCAGTTATCGTTTCTTTTATCGTAAAAGCAGTAACTTTTTTGTATTCAACTACTGTAAATCCCTGCTTTTCCATCCAGTGGAAACTTTCTTCGACTGTTTTTGGCATCTTTGGACATTCGACTAAAGTAAAAGCCTTGAACTGTAGATGTCTAGTAGATGCTTTTTTTGAGTCATATAAACGTAGGCTTGCGTTTGCCAGATTTCTTGGATTTTTGTACTCTCCATTTTCACTTTCCTTGATTTTCTCGAAATCATTATATGATAGAATACACTCTCCTCGGACAATAACTTTGCCTGTTTCTCTGATTTTCATAGGGAGTCCTTTAATACAGCGGGCATTATGCGTTACATTTTCCCCAATCTCTCCATTGCCACGAGTAGCAGCCATAATCAGCTGTCCATTCTCATATGTAGCAACAACAGTCATTCCATCCATTTTCCATGATAAAACTCCGTCTTGAGTCCCAAGCCATGTCTCTAAAAAATGAACATCTTTTGTTTTATCTAAGGATAAAGCTTTCTGCTCATGTTTTACTTTTTCAAGATTGGATACTACAGTATAGCCAACTTCCTCGGTAGGGCTGTTAGGAAGGACAACTCCTGTTGTTAGTTCCATCTTGACAAGTTTGTCATATAAGTTATCATACTCCTTATCTGACATGATAGACTCTCCTTCATAGTAAGCTTTTCTAGCTTCATTTAATCTGTTTACCAACTCTTTCATAAATAGATCCTCCTTGTTTTGATTTCTTTTACATTATTAATCTGGAAAAAGTATTTCTTTTTCTTTATCCAAATTAATAGAGTATTTCTGTCAGAGGAGGAGAAACTTATGAAAAAAGGGATGCGTATTTTTATACTTTTTTTACTGAGTTTATGTATCTATGGGCAGACTCTACAAACGATGCCTGTGTATGCAGCAACAGGTAAAAAGATAGTTGCAACGAAAAAAGCTTCAATAAGCAAGAGAAAAAAGACTTTAAGAAAGAAAAATAAAATATCGGTTATTGTACATTCCACATCAAAAGCGGGAGTAAGTACGACCAAAAAAGTGACGGTAAAGAAAAAAACGATGAAAAAGGCTGCTACAAAAACAGCATCGACAACAAAGAAAACGACTTCTAAGAAAAAATCTACTAAAAAAACAGGGTCCGTTACAGTCACAACAGAGACAACAGTTGTAACAACAGTTAAAACATCAACAAAAAAGAAATCTAAAATAAAAACGATAGAAACTACAATCGTAACAACGGTTAAGACAACCAGAATAACCACTTCTTCGCCAGCGACTGGGACTGGAACTACAGGAGGGAGTGGCTTTAGTATATCAAAATTTACAGATGTCAAGGGGCATATAAATCCAAAGCTTTATAATGCTTTTATAACTCTTGGTTTTCAGTTCAAGATTAATCCCTCATTGTCAACAACAGGAGTATTTAGTGTGCAGCAGCACAATATTCAATTAAAAACTGGGCGTTCTTCTTATCTTTATCACGAGCTGGGGCATTTTTTGTCTATTTTAAAGGGACGAGGTGGTAAATATATTGATAAGTCTAGTGAGTTTATAAGTATATTTAATGCAGAAAAATCGGCTTATCGTGGAAATAATAAAGCATATGTAACACAGGATACTGGTGAATATTTTGCCGAATCTTTCTGTGACTATACAGAAAATCCATCTGTATTAAAACAACAACGTCCAAAAACGTATAATTATATTAACAATATGGTAAATTCTATTTCAGGCAACGACATTACAGCTTTTCGCAATACTTATGAATGGATATGGAATTTAAAATGATCTAAATAAGCAGGGACAAAACAAAAAACAGTCAAATAATAGTTGGCAGAAATACAATGATTTAACAAAAGACTGGGTTATCTCAGTCTTTTGTTGGAATCAGATTCTTTTCCTTAAATTTTAAAATTTCAACTTTCCTCATATTGATGATATAAATTTTTCAAAATTAAGGAGGAAAAACATGAAGAAGGAAGAAATATTAAAAGTTGTTCGCTCAAATGAAGGAACTGTTCTTAGTTTCCCTGACAGGGGACCTTGGGGAAATAACCGATATCGTGGAAATTGCAGTGGTTATATTCATGCATTCTTAATTGATCAATACAATGTCGATTTTATGGCGGAAATGTATGCAGGTGGTGGTACTGGTTATGATATATGTAAAGATATGCAGGTAAAGTATGTAGGGGCAGATTTAAATCCAATACCTGTTCGTCCTAATATATGTGTATGCAATGCACTTACAGATGAGATACCAGAAGAGTTCTCTGAAGCTGATTTTGTATTTCAACATATGCCATATCCAGAAATTGGGATTAAATATGCTGGCAGTGAGTATACCGATCCAGAAGGAAAATTAAAGACTCAAGATATTGGGCAGATGAAATTCAAAGAAGGAATGGTAGCCAATAATAAAGTAACCATGAAGCTTTATAATTCAATGCATCCCGGAGCCAAAATGGGAATTTTATGTGGAAATGTCCGCCGGAAGGGAAAATACCATGACATGATGTTATCACTTGCTTTACCTGGAGAAATAATCCAGAACATCGTAAAAATGCAGCATCATTGCGTTTCTGACGGTCGAACTTATGCGAAGAAAAATTTTGTACCGATTGTCCATGAAAACCTGATCATTTTGCAAAAACCATTTGAAAAAACATTTTATGTTGGCTATATGCTGCCACGAGAATATCAAATTGATATCAGGAACAGTGTATCCGCAACATGGCGGGATGTATTCCGATACGTCCTTTATAATATAGGTGGAAAAGCTCACTACAAGGAAATTGCTGAAGCTGTAAAAGGGTATAAAAAAAGCGAGAAAAATAACAATGTCGAAGCAAAAGCAAGACAAACGCTGAGACAGTATACCAAGACATTTACTCCTCTTGGAAATGGGTATTACAAACTGGTTGCATGATTATTTATAAAAAGTATGAACAACGATATTTTTGAAAAAGTTTTAAAAGCTCCTATTCAGGGGCTTTTTTTATGAAAAAATCAACAATAGCAAATACTAGATTATTTCACTCCTAACTTTATCAGGGGAGATAAGTACAACAGCCCCTTTATAGTTTGGATTAGGAAAAATATCGTTTGTTGTTTTTGAAGCATTGAATATCCAATCAGTTTTTTACCGCTTTTTCTCAGCCGCTTGGTCACGCGGCAGCTTATGCTGTCTTAAGTGTGCCAAGGACCGCAGCCACGTTTCGTCAGTACCGTCGGGGATTAATCAGTGAAAAAAAATATGTGCCAGATTCTCCATATTAGAAATGTAAATTTTCAAAATATGGAGGAAAAAGAAAATGAAAAGTGTAACAAGAAAAGAAAAAATCGAATATCTCATTATCACTGTATTATTGATGATACTGGTTGCTGAAGGTTTTGCGATCAGAGATATCAGAGTTGAAAACAGAGAACAACAGGAAGTAACAGTTTCAGAAAGAGTCTACTTGAAACACAATACAAAATCATATGATGTTCCGTTTTACATGTGGATTGATGGAACAGGTGATGCTGATCGAATCCACAAATTAGAATCCATCGTTTCTGTGATAAAAGAGACTGACCCAGAAATGTATAAGACGTTTGTGAATACTGGCTGGCACTTTGTATTGACAGACAAACAGCTTGGAGAAAATAAAAAAGCTAAGACAAAAACTGTAGGGCAGTGTAATCCAGCAACGAAATGCCTGTACATATTAGATGTGAATGGCAAGGTTGTATGGCACGAATTTGCTCATTTTATTGATAATACAAAAGGTATATCAGAAACAAAAGTGTTTAAAAAAGCTCATGAAAGTGAATGGATGGAAACTACAGATGCGTATGATCTATTAACAATAAATACAGCAACCTCTAATGAGTATTTTGCAGAAATGTATGCTTATTTCCGCATAAATGGAATTGTGTCTGACGATACTTGTCCTATGACAAAAGAAGTTTTTCGAAAGCTTTTCAACAATGAATGAGAGAGAGCGGGACATTATGTCCTGCTCTTTTTTTGAAATGTTCGGTAACGATAAAAACATATTAATATTGCAAATATTTCAAAAAAAAGGAGGAATACATATGAATATTATACACACAGGAGATTGGCATTTAGGAAAGACAATAGAAGGTCATTCGAGACTTCCAGAACAGGAACTGTTTTTAAATGACCTTGTTTCTATTTGTGAAGAAAGACAACCTGACATGATCATTATTGCCGGAGATATCTATGATACTTTCAATCCACCAGCAGCCGCAGAACAGCTTTTTTACTCAACCGTAAAAAAAATGTCCAGAAATGGAGATTGTATGGTAGTTGTAATCGCAGGCAATCATGACAATCCAGAACGTCTTACCGCAGCCACGTCAGTGTTGGCAAGACATTCTGTGGTTATCGCAGGTCAGCCAGATGACGTTTTACCGATTGGGAAATATGGAAATAACTTTATATTTCGAAGTGGATCGGGATATATACAAGGAAAGATTCATGGTGAGAAATTTGATATGATTCTTTTGCCGTTTCCAAGTGAAAGGCGAATGGGACATTCTATTTTGTCTATATCTGCTGATGAAACAACAAGAGCAAAGGAATTTGAAGTTTATATCAAAGATTGGTTTGCCAAGAGGACAAAATGCTTTCGAAAAGACAGTGTTCATCTAATGGCTTCACACATTTTTGTTATGGGTAGTGTAGAGGAAGGTTCTGAAAGAAGTGTACAGCTTGGAGGCAGTTATTTAGTAAGTGCAAAAGTCTTTCCAAATAACGCAGATTATATCGCACTTGGGCATGTCCACAAACCACAGGTTGTACCAGGACTTCATAAAGCAAGGTACAGTGGCTCTCCGATCCAATACAATCAAAGAGAAGCGAATATCACAAAACAGGTTCTCTTTGTTTCTGTATCTGCTGGGAAAGATACATCTGTAGAATCTGTTTCATTACCAGCATATAAACCAGTAGAAACATGGAAATGTGATAGCGTAGAAGCGGCAATCGCAAAATGTGCGGAAAATGCTGAAAAAGAATGCTGGGTGTATCTTGAGGTCAATACGGATGATTTTATAAGAGAGGATGATATCAAGACAATGAAATCGATAAAAAACGACATTTTGTCTATCATGCCTATTTATCCATCCGTTGAAAATGATAATCAGGTAATAGAACCTAATAAGGATATTCCGCTCGAAATGATGGTGGAGAATTATTACAAAAAGAAAATAGGAGCTGAGATGTCCGAAGAAACAAAAAGTGTACTAATGGATATTCTTGGAGAGGATAAGGAGGATAAATAATGAGACCTATCGAACTTAAAATAAAGGGAATTAACAGTTATAGGGAAGAACAGGTGATCAATTTTAACCAACTTACTTCTCAGGGATTTTTTGGAATTTTTGGACCAACCGGAAGTGGCAAATCAACAATACTTGATGCAATAACGTTGGCGTTATATGCAAAACTGCCTCGCGGCAGCAAAAATTTTATTAACATTAATGAGACTTCTGCCAGTGTTTCTTTCCGCTTCTCCATTACGACCACGGAGACAAAGGAATATTTAGTAGAAAGAAGTTTCCGATATCCTGGAAAAGATCGTTCTTCTACAGCGAGAAATACAACAGCAAGATTGTCTCTATTATCTGATGTTGATACAGAAATACTTGCAGATAAACCCACCGATGTAACGCGGTCTTGTACAGACTTACTTGGACTGTCAAGTGATGACTTTCTTCGAACGGTTGTCCTACCGCAAGGACAGTTCAGTGATTTCCTGAAATTAAAAAATCAGGAAAGAAGGGGGATGCTACAAAGGATATTTCATTTGGAGAGATATGGTATCGAACTTACAAGGAAAGTTGCAGCCGCAAGACAAAGAATGGATATAGAGGTTTCCTCTTCTGAAGGACAATTACAAGCTTATGATGATATATCTAAGGAAGCTTTAGATAATATATCAAGTGAACTTGTGGAGTTAAAAGAAAACTTAGAAAAAGAAGAGTTAACTGAAAAAGAATTGTCTGAAAAATACCAGCTTTTAAATGAATTAAAAGAATTAAAAGCAGAATATGATAGTCTTCTATATAGAGAGACAGACATGCTCTCTTCCAAAAAACAGATAGAAGATATTGAAACAGCTCTTTTAGCTGTAAAACAGGCAGAAAGTATTTATCCTTTATATAAAGATTACAAAGTAAGGTTAAAAGAAAGTAATCAGAGTCAAAAAGATATTGATTCTTTATTATCTGATGAGAAAAAGCTGAAACAGCAGCAGAGTTGTTTAGAGCAAGAGATGGAGGATAACCAGTATCCTAAAGCAATTAAAAAACTTGCAGATAAAGAAGATATCTTAAAACAGTCAACTATCTTAAAAGAAAAGTTAGATGATATCCAAAAAGCAATTCTTGCTGCACAGGAGAGATTATCAAAAAAACAAAAGGAATCGGATTCTTTAAATGAAGATTCTTTATATTATGAAAAAGAACTCATAGCGAAAAACGAAGAGTTAGATTCTCTCTTAATGCAACAGCAAAAATGTGTCGTTGATTCGAGATACCGTCAATGTATTGAAGATGGCCGATTAGCAGAAAACACTTACCGTACCAAGAGAGATTATTATACTGAAGCGAAAGGGAAACTTGAGACTTGCAGACAAATGCTGTCAGCTAAAGAACAACAGTTCACACAGGAGAGCCTTCTCTTCCAGCAGCAGATAAAAGAACTCTTAACTATCTGTGCAGAAGCAGAAAGTATTGGAAAACAATTGGAATCAGAAATCAATCAATGCAATGAGGGAATCACTAAGCAAAAAAAAGAATATTTGCTAGAAGAACTTAGTCATTACATAAAAGATGGAGAAAAATGCCCTTTATGTGGCAATATCCATCCATCCTATGTTTTCTCTAATAAAGAGGAAGCTCTTGGAGCATCTTTGAAAGATAAAACAAATGAATTAAACGCTCTGAAAGAAAAGCAACAGTATGTATCACAGACTGTTCTGTTGCTGCAGGCTTCTTTAAGCGGCAAGGAAAAAGAATTGTCATCTGATGAAATAATAGAAACTAGCTTACCAGCAGATATAGGTACTTGGATAGAGGATAAAAAAGCAAATTTGTCCGATATGCTAACTGCTTTTTCCGAGCAATGCTTAAAATGTACCTCTATAAAAGCTTCAATGAAAGAAGTAAAAGATCAGTTAAAAAAAGCAAAAGATGAAGTGACTGAGTTTTATAAGGCTCTAAAGTCTTTATTAGACAATATAAAAACACTTAGAAAAGAGTATGATATTGCTGACTTTACTAAGGAGTTTGATTTGATCGTAGAGAAAGAAAAGAAGCGAGAAGAGTATGAAGAGCAGATTAAAGCACTGCGATTGAAGATTAGTGAGTTAGAAAAGAGCAAAGAAGATATTAATAAGCGGAAGAATTCACTTTTACAGGAGCTTACAAAGTGTCAAGCAGAGGAGAAGCAGAGAGTGGATGAAAAAAAATCCCTATGTGAGCAGTTTCCAGACAATTTTAATGAGTCGGAAGATTATCAATCCGCTCTTAAAACGACAGAATCTGAGAAAAACATATTGACGGAAAAATATGAAAATTGGAAGAAATCTGAACAGGAAGTTCAAGCATCCTTACAAAAAGTATCAGGTTCCTTGCAAACACAGGAAAACTGTTTAAAATCTTCACAGGAAAAACAGCGTGAAGCATATGCTGTATATTTAAAAGAACTGGAAAGATTAGGACTGTCCCCTGATTTTGATGTAGAAAAGAATCTTATGGAAGAGGATAAAAAGCAATCCCTTTTAGAGAAAGTGAACAGCTATAAAGAAAGTTTGAAGGATATAGATACTCAAAAAACTTATCTTAAAGGAAAAATAAAAGACCAGACTTTTGATGAAAAAGAATGGAAAGATTTAATAGAAGCATTGAGTACTTCTAAAGAGTCTTTGTTAAATTACCGGAAAAAAATAGCAGTATATGAATCACAAAGTACAGACATCCAAAAGCGCTTAGCACAGAAAGATGAGATTAATGCAAAATATCAGCAGATCATCCACAGACGTAGTATTATCCGTGAATTAGAGGAGCTTTTCAAAGGAAATGCTTTCATTGAGTATGTTGCAGAATCTCGTCTTCGATATATTGCAAAGGAAGCATCGTCTATCTTGTCTCATATTTCTAATGGAAATTACACATTAGATGTAAATGATGCAACAGAATTTGTTATCAGAGATAATAAAAACGGAGGTGTACTTCGAGCAGCAGATACTTTATCTGGCGGCGAAATCTTTATAACTTCATTGTCATTAGCATTAGCATTATCATCGTCAATACAGTTAAATGGCTCCGCTCCATTGGAATTATTCTTTCTTGACGAAGGATTTGGAAGCCTCGATGACGAATTGCTTAATATTGTTATGGATAGTTTGGAAAGGATAAAGACAGACCGGAGAAGTATCGGTATTATTTCTCATGTTGAAAACCTAAAAGAGCGTGTTCCTGTAAAATTATTGATCGAACCATCACAAAATACAGGAAGCGGCAGCCATATCCGAGTACAATACTCATAATAATTCATAACAAAGCAACAAAAACCGCCTCATATGAGGCGGTTTTTGTTATTTGGTTTGTGGTGCTTAAAGATGATATTCTTTTAACAACTAAATTTTTCTTATAAAAATGTTTCTTTTCTAAAAAATGATATATATGAAATATCCGTTTTAGGAAGGAGGGTAGTTTTATAAGAAAAACAAGGATTCTCCTAACCTCTAAATGAAATGTAGGTAGCGAGATGAATTGTATAGTTAACCTAGCGGCAGTAGTGGGCGGAGAGAAAACGGTATCCCCTACTGACAAGAAGTAAGCACCGCCGGATTTTGCTCGGCAATCAGCCTTCGCGAGGATACCGGCTGGGGATTAAAACAAACTCTTTTCCAAGCTGTGCGGATATTATGCGGGAAGTATAAAAGAACCCCCTTGTCACAAAATCGTGTCCTGTGTGATATTTTTTCTGTGCTTCGACATCTAAGATGATTTTGACTTTTCCCTTCTCATCTGGAGTGTAAGCATAAAAATGAATATCATACACCACTTTTTTCTCATTTGGGACACTGTCCTCGGTATTCATACCAGTAATCTCCGGATTATCTGTTTCTCCAGGGTATACATATACTGTATCTATAAAGAAAGTAGGGAAATGAAAAGACCCCGGGCCCGAAGGTCACCGGAGTACGTTCCACAATGATTATTAACAATTATATAGTACCATAATATTATCTGAAAATCAATAAAAATAGATAAAAAATATTCCAGCTTTTGAGAGAAAAACTTTTTCTACATAAAAATATGTTTTTTGACTTTCTGTCATACTAATGCCAGAATGATTTTTTCTGATAAAAGGCTTTTTGCGTATTCGTGATGCCTCCCCGAACGACCGAGGCTTCCCAACCTTTAGAGTCAGGAATTCCATTGCCTGCACATACAGCCAAAACTTAGTGCTCTCATTCCGAAGAACGAAAGCCCACATTTTGGTCAAACACAGGCAGGTACGGGTGCAACATGTTTTATTACATGAAACAAGTTTTTAGAATCCGATTCTTTCTCCATAAATTCAGAAATCATACTTTTTTTCATATTAAAAACGTAAAAATTTTTCAAATATAAAGGAGGACCAAATTATGAGTTATTATGCAGGATACCATGGTGTTGCTTGTTATTTATCAATCGAGGATTTCGAGGATTTTATGAAATCTTATTTTAAACTGCACCCAGACTTAACAGAAGAGGAAAGAGAGGATTTAGACCCGGCGGAATATGCTTTTAAAAAAAGTGATGGAAGTGGTGATTTTAGCTTTTTTGAAGTCACTGCGGATAGTGCGGATGGAATGAGAATATTCCCATTTCAATACGAAAACATTCCAGGAAAAGAATGTATCGATTTGCCAATAGTAGACCAATATGTCGTTTTTGCGGATTATCAGCCAGATACTTTAGAATTTATATGTAATCCTCAATATCATAGCTATGAGGATATACTGAAAGAATTTAAAGGAAAATTAGAAAAATATCTTCCTGAAAATTTTCCGTGGGATGAAAGAATCGGTAGATATAGTTATGCTGTTTATGCGTAATGAAAAAAGGAGAATACAATGGATATTTATACAATTCTGTCATTAAAAGAACAGCTAGATGATCTAGATAAGAAAAGAATCCGTTTATACAATAATATAAAAAAATATTGTGAATCTTTAGATCCAGAATATCTAAAAACGCTAGATTACACTGAACTTAAAGAGTTTTTTCATGCTCTTGAATTTTATCTGCCAGAGAGTGTTCAGATGGTTTACCGTAGGATACGGGAAGAAAAATATCCAGAATTAAAAAAAGCTGTATATTATCCAGAATTAAATCAGATTGATTTTCTATCTTTAAAGAAAATCAAGACGATAGATACACTATTGGGCACAAAATGGAGAAAAGGTGATTTTATATATAATCCTTTTTACTCTGCAGCTGATTTAAACCGTGAAGAACAGGAGAAATTTAATGATTATGCTGTAGCAAAAAGGATATTTATAAAAAAATATAGATTTCGATGTAAATGTGGAAAATGTTTTAGTAGACTTTTTTCCAAAGACACATTTAATAACATGAAACGTTTTTATGAATCTGGAATAGATACTACAGGTTCAGACGAAGTGGATTCTTACTTTTATATTGAATGCGAATATGATTCTGATTGCGACCTCGAAATTTGTGATAAAAAAAGTTTCGAAAGAGCAAAGTACGATGTTTGTTACATAAAGGCTAAAGAGCCTAATACCGAACATGAGCAATACTAATACTAAAAAGGAGAACTTTTATGAAGTACGGAAAAGTAATTGATTTACATGAAAAGAGAAGAGAGATTTCCCGCAAAAAGATTGTTAAAAGCCTAAAACATAGCGTTAAAACTGCGAAGAAGAATCTTAGTGATCTGGAAAAATAAATCCTATCATAATATTTACTCGAAAAGGAATCAGAAAATTTCTGGTTCCTTTTTTTTTGAAAAGAATCGAATTCTTTTTGTAGCCAGTTGGTGAAAATCGAAAAAGAAAAATATTGAAAATATACAGATTATTTATATAAAAATTTCAAAAAGGGAGGAAGTTCTATGAATTTCAAATTAACATTTACAAATAACAAAGGGATTATGGAAAAATACGGCTCAACACAGGGAAGATCGATAAGTACGAACAAAATTGTTGAATTTATCAAACCGCTAATATCCATTGATTTGCCTAATATGGCAGCACAAATGAGGTTTTGTTTAGAATCTGGCGAGGGGTTTAAGATATTCCCTCAAAAAATCAGTGTTCAAGGAAACAGCCCGAAAATTTACACAATAAAGACAGCAAGAAGTCTTTATGTGTTTGAAGAACTTTAAAATTCATAGTTGATAAGAAAGTCCGCATAGGGCTTTCTTTTTTTGAGATTTAAAAAGAAAAATAGAAAAAATACTCAAATTAGTAGAGTAAAAGTTTTTTCAAGATAAAGGAGGACAATAATATGCAGACAGGAATCAGCAATGGAAAAAGGTCTCGATGGAATCCGATTCTTTTTCACATGGGTAAAAATAAGGGGAAAAGGAGATAGGCATATGAGCGAGACAAAAACACTAAAAAACCCAAAACAAATAGCAGGGTTTACACATAGTAAAGGAATAGGAAAGGCAATTGTTTTTGCTATACAAAATGAATTAGATCAAGCAAAAGGTGAAGATAAAAATGAGTATCTAAATCTACATAGTAAATTCAGTCGATTTCCTATAGTTATTATTAATGAGAATAAGCAGTCAGCTACGGCAAATATTCCAATTAATGAGATGATCAATATAATTGATAAGACAAAAGTTCTCTATGAAAAAGAAATTCAATTATTATGTGTCCCACCTGCTGTGGAACTATCATCTCCAGCGTATACTGTTCGATTTACGTCAGGGGATATGAAAGGAATGACACCAGCTGAAGTACTTTTTCAAAATCCAGAAAATTCTGCAAAGTTAAACGAACAGTTCAAATTTCTCAAAAAAAATTTGAAAAAATATCCTAAAAATCAACAGCAAATAGATGCAATTTTGGATGCATCAGAGTTAGTTAAAAAAGGAGAATTAATCAAACCAAAAAGAGATGTGATTCCATCTTTTATAGTGTGTGAATCGGGTTTTCGCCCACTAACAAGACGTAGTAAAAAAGATGGACTGACATTTGTCTATCAGATGAAACTTGTTTGGAATTTTCGGGCAGAAAACCCAATACATCTGGAAATTGAAAACTTTTATGCCCCAGTTATTAAGACGGAGCAAGGTTTATTAAATGTACAGGCAAAACAAAAAGCAGAGAGTATTGTAAATGAATTTAATTTTTCCTTAGAGGAATGGAGCTGGATGGTACATTTGATTTCTTCTAATATAAAAACATTTGAAGATATAATTGGTCCTGAAGCGTTTCAGAAGGCGGTAAAAGAAGCTGAAATAAAGATGAAGCAATTAAAAAAACAGTTTGCACAGTAAAAAAAAGACCCCTCGTGGGTCTTTTTTGTAGAATCTGAAAAACATATTAAGGATATAAATGAAATATCTGTTTTAAGGATGAGGGCAGTTTTATAAGAAAAACAAGGATTCTTCTAACCTTTAAATGAAATGTAGGTAGTGGGATGAATTGTAGAGTTCACATAGCGACAGTAGTGGGCGGAGAGAAAACGGTATCCCCTACTGACAAGAAGTAAGCACTGCCGGGTTTTGCTCGGCGATCAGCCTTCGCGAGGATACCGGCTGGAGATTAAAACAAATGTGAAATGGTAAATTTTATTCGATAAAAAAAACATATTAAAATTGTAGAAAAATTTCAAATACAGGAGGTTGAATTTATGAATAAGGTAACTTTAATGGGAAATTTGACAAGAGATCCAGATGTGAGATACTCTCAGGGCGAAAAATCAACATGTGTGGCAAGATATACTTTAGGTATAAGAAGAAGATTTCACAGAGATGGTGATCCAGATTCAGATTTTATCAATTGTGTAGCTTTTGGCAAACAGGGTGAATTTGCAGAAAAGTACCTGAAAAAAGGTATGAAAATTGCTATTTGCGGAAGAATTCAGACAGGCAGTTACACTGATAAAGATGGTATTAAGCGTTACACAACAGATGTTGTTGTAGAAGAACATTATTTCGTAGAAAGTAAAAATGCAAATAATGGTAATGCTTCTAATTCTCAGTCTGCTCCTCAAAACAATCAGCCTGCAGCATCAAATGATGGATTTATGTCCATTCCAGAGGGAATTGAGGAAGAACTTCCATTCATTTAGATTTTCCCATTATCCTAAAGTCTTTATGCAAAAAGAACCCTACAGGGGTTCTTTTTGTTTTTGGGGGTGAAAAATGCGTGACACATTTAAATCTTTTGCAAAAGCTGTTTGCAAAGATTTTGACTCTAACCGGATAGATTCCGCTGCTTCAAACATTTGGTCTGTTATGTTCATATCAAGGATTGGTGGAACAAAAAAATTTCTTTTATTCAAATAAAGCAGAAGCCATTTATATATCTTTATCAGTTCTTCTCTCGGATATAACATTGTAGCAGCATATACAAAAGCATCTGATAGTTCTGGTATAGTAATTATGGGTTTTATCCTGATTATTTTTCCCTGTTTATGCTGCCGTTTTGCTTCTTTTAGTATATCGCCCGTATATGATGTGCCGCCATCAAATATAAACACCACATCAGAATATTGTATCATTTTTTTTATACGCGTAAAATATGAAAAAAAATCATCGTTTTTGTTTTCTACTGAAAATCCATTGAAGACGATATTCTTTTTTACTGCATAATTTTCCAGAAAAGAATCTTTCATTTCAGACTCAGCTACGATTTCTTTTACTTTATTCTTTTCAAAAAAAAGGTCAAGTTCTGATAATATCTCATTTTTGTCAGAACATATTCTAGGAACCGAGACCATTATCTTTAGTTCTTTTACTCTGCGGCATTTCGCTCTGTTTTCACATTCAATACAATCAATGTACAATACTGGCTCCCCTGTCATATAACATATTTTAGCCATCGTTCTACCCTTTCCTTTCCATTTGATGTTATAGTTTTTAGTATACCTTTTTTTTCTACTACTCTATTTTTATAAACTTCCTTATTAATTTGCTTGTTTTACATAGGTATACTACTTTCTACGATGTTTCTTATAAAAATTTTTATTTTTTATATCGAGTTATGATTAAGGCGAAAAGAAAAGCTTTATATCGAAAAAAACAGACATATTAAATCAAGAAAGGAGGTTCTTTATGAAAGAAAGACCAATTATTGAAAATCAGATCATTGAAATCATAGACCGATTAAAAGGTCTATGTCATACATGCGGACTTAGTAATCAAGCCGCAGAAGAAGAAATTGTTACTTCCGTATTTCTGTATAAATATTTGAGTGATAATTACAAAATATGTGCTTTCAAGAAAGCTTCACACACAGGGAAAAGTATAGCAGAGATTTTTACATCTGGCATACAAACAGATGTTGAGCTAAAGGCAGAAGATTTAATCGACTGCATGGTTCGTATTATGGACAATCCACATATTGCAGATATTTTTGACAATACACTTGTTCGAATTGCATCTTATCCAAATAATAAGAAATTTGGTAAGTCATTAGGTGAGCCGCTTTTTAAGCCTATCACAAAAACAATAGAAAAAAGAAACGAGTTTGTGCGTGAAATCTTAAAGTTAATGGACGGCCATGATATTTTTTCTGATGAAACAGATTATTTTGCTCCAATTTTCGAATATCTGATCAAAGACTATAATGTCGCCAGTGGGAGATATGCCGAATATTATACACCAGGCGAAATCAGTGACATCATTGCGAAGATACTTACAAGAGGTGAGGAGAGAACAGACTGTCAAATTTACGATCCATCTGCCGGTTCTGGCTCTTTGCTATTGCATTTGGCTCATGAACTTGATAGCAGATGTAGTGTTTATTCGCAAGACATATCTGCTAAATCAACAAGATTATTAAGAATTAATATGATTTTAAATGGCTATACAAACAGCATTCAAAATATCAAACAGGGTGATACTCTCTTAAATCCTTACTATATGGGCAAGAAATATGATTACATTGTATCAAATCCACCTTTTAAGACTGATTTTTCATTTACAAGAAATGAAATTGAAGAGAGGTGGAGTACATGTTCACGTTTTATTGATGGAGTGCCCGAGATACCTAAGAAGAAAAAGGAAGCTATGCCAATATATCTATGTTTTATACAACATGTTTTATGGGCATTAAATGATGCAGGAAAAGCGGCTGTTGTTGTACCGGCAGGTTTTCTGAGCATAAAGGATGGCATCGAAGAAAAAATACGAAGGAGGATTGTAAACAATGGGTGGCTGTCGGGAGTCATTATCATGCCAAGAAATACTTTTGCAAATACAGCAACTAAGGTTGCGGTACTCTTTATAGACAAGTCAAAATGGCATCAACAGGCTGTTTTGATGGATGCATCAGGATTGGGGACATTAACAAAAATAGGTAAAAATAAAAGAATTATTTTATCAGAAGATGATGCTGCAAGTATAGTAGAGGGATTTTTTGATAAAGAATCTTCCTCTACAGTGATAACTCCTTTATCAGAAATTGCTTTAAATGGATATAGTTTTATACCAGGACAGTATATGAAAATGAAAAATTACCAGAATCTTTTGTCAGAAGAGGAATTTAGAGATAAAACCCTGAGATTTGAGGAAGATTATAAAATCCTGTGCCAAAAAGAAAAAGAATCCGATTCCACGATTTTTTCTATCTTGGCGCAAGTAAGGAGTAATATATGTTAATGTTAACAGATATATGCACAGGCTCACCAGACTACGGATTTTCTGCATCAGGAAAAGTAGCAGGCAGATATCGCTTTGCTCGCATAACGGATATTGACCCGTTGGGGAGGTTAAAGAAAAATGATGCAAAATTTGTAGATAGCGATGGGGGTAAAATCTTAAAAGAGAATGATGTTATGATTGCTCGTACTGGAACGCAGGTTGGAAAAGCATATTTATATGATCCAAAAGATGGAGAACTTGTATTTGCAAGCTTTTTGATCCGGTTTCATTTGGATCCTAAGAAAGTAGTCCCTGCTTTTATAAAATACTATATGCTGTCTAATGCTTACAAAAAATGGGCAGAAAAAACATCCTCTGGAAGTACAAGAAATGGGCTTAACATAGAAACACTTTCCAAAATGCCTGTACCTGAATTAACTACAGAAAAACAAAAAGAGATTGTAAGAATACTTGATTCTCTTTACCATGCATTAAGTATTCAAGAAGATATGATATCTTTGCTTGAACAATATGTACAAGATGTATTTGATTACAAATCAAGGGAGCTGCAATTTAAAGGAAAATTAAAAGAATTATTTATATTAAGAACAGAAAATAAACAGAATGAGGAGGGGGGAACTATCCCCATTTTCAATTCTGGTGGTATTTCTGAGTATGCAAGAACGTCTACTAATGTCAAAGAAAGTGTAATAATCCCTCGCTCTGGCACTTTAGGAAATTTATTTTATGTAGATATTCCGTTTGCAGCTGGAACAACCGTATTTTATACAGAAATGAAAAAAGAAAAAACAGGATTATTTGTGTATCATACGTTGAAAAATTATGATTTCAAAAAGCTGGACTCTGGGACCGTTATTCCGGGCATCAATTCCGACACAATATATCAACTACCTTGTATGATTCCAGATAACAAATGGCTACATGATTTTAATTGCATTGCATATCCGGCTTACAATAAAATAGCAAGTCTAAAAAAGAAAAAAGAGAAAATAATAGAATATATTTCTTCTGCGTTAGCGTTTTATTTTGGCTAATGCCGAAACGAATGTACATATTAGAAACGAATAATTAATAAAAAGGAGAGTTCTTATGGAAGAAAAAAGAAACGTAAAAAAAAGGATACTGATCACAGTTGTAATCTTATTCCTGATACAGCTACTAGCAGGTATCCCAACCCCTGGAGTAAATCTAAATTATTTTAAATCTTTACTTGAGCAAAACACAACAGCTGGATTGTTTGATGTATTATCTGGTAATGGACTGAGTAATTTGTCTATTACGATGCTTTCTATCACTCCATATATCACAGCATCCATCATCCTACAACTTCTTACCATTGTTATTCGACCATTGGAAAAACTGCAAAGAAGTGGAGAAGTAGGGCAGCAAACTTTTAAGAAATATACTGTTATTTTAGGTGTATTTCTTGCCTTTGCGGAAGCTTTTGGATTTGCGTATGGTTTTGGGCAAAGAGGATTACTCTTATCTTTTAAATGGTATTGGGTTATGCTTGTAACAATCATCTGGGCTGGAGTGGCATTGTTTTTAATGTTAGCTGGCGAATATATCGAAAAGAAAGGATTTGGAAATGGTATTTCCTTGATTCTCCTATTTAATATCTTGTCTTCATATCCGGCTGATGCAATGACTATTTATAAGAGATTTTTACAGGGATATGGATTTGATAAAGGCTTACGCAACAGTATTTGTATTTGTATTATTCTTGTTGTATTATTTGCTTTTACCGTATACATTCAATTTATTGAAAAAAAGATTCTTGTAGAATACTCATCCAAGACGGTAGGTGATGTAAAAAGTGAGAGAAGTTTTTTCCCTGTGAAGTTATGCCCAGGGACTGTAGTTCCAGTGATTTTTGCCAGTTCTTTGATGGCAATTCCAACATTAGTTGCATCGCTGATGGGAAAAGATTTCTGGATAGCCAATATGCTTAATTCTTCGATGTGGTTTGACCCTGAACATATTTCTTATTCAGGTGGAGCTATTATTTATGTTGTTCTGATTTTTATGTTTACTTATTTCTATACAGAGATGATCATTAATCCGTTAGAGATTGCAAACAATTTCAAAAAGACAGGAGGAACAATCCCTAATATTCGTCCTGGACAAGATACGGCAAACTATCTGACGAAAGAAATTAGAAAAACAATCACAATTGGAGCAGTGGCACTATCATTGATTGCCTTAGTTCCTTGCGTATTATCTGGTTTGTTTAACATATCAAAATTATCTTTTGCCGGAACGTCTATCATCATTATAGTGGGTGTTATCGTAGAGACATTAGATCGCTTAAATGCTGAAGTGAAGGCAAATAAAATGAAATTAATCTAAAGGAAAGGACTTATTATATAATGAGATTTTTAAAAAAAGAATTAAAACAATTAAGTTATCCCAGTAAAGAAAAGGTTGTAAAAGTAACAACAATCACATTGTTTTCATCAATTATTTTAGCAGGACTTATATCTTTAGATACTGCATTAGTTCAGAAAATTTGTGGACTTATTTTATAAGACTATATATAGCAACAAAAAAGAGCCGATATTGGCTCTTTTTTTTGCTGATTTCCTATTTTTTATAATGATTCAGCGGGGCAGAAACTCAACATTTCAATTTGAGGCTTACTATTTCCATTAAACCACTGGTTTGATAAATATCCAATGACTTCAATTTTAGAAGGTGCACCCATTGTAAGGTAGATATTGTACATATCAAAACCTATCAATTCCAAAGATGTATTATTATTTGATAGTCTTATATGTGTTCCGTCTCCTAATTGTTCCACTTTATCAATCTTAAAATAAAAATGAAATCTTACTTTGGGATTTTTAGCCCCATAAGGAGCGTATTTATCCAATTCATCTAAAGTGTCAACGAGATTAAAAGGCAGTTCAAGATCATATGTAATCTCAGGTTTTTCAGGAAGTGTACCACAGGCTTTTTCAAATTCTTTTTCAAATCGCTTTAAATTTTCTTTTTTGATAGATAGTCCTGCAGCTCCTTCATGTCCGCCGTATCCAATCAATATATCTTTTGGAATCGAGTCTAACACGTTTTTTAAATGTATTCCGGGGATAGAGCGCCCAGATCCTTTTAATTGTCCAGATTTAGTGCGTGTGAAAGCAATAACTGGAACATGATATTTTTCGCATAATTTTCCAGCAATAAGTCCGACTATTCCCTCACCCCAGTCAGGATCATAAATGACTAATGGTGTTGACTTATGTGTTGGCAAATCAATAGAATCGATGGCATTTCTTAATCGTTTTTTTCGTTCTTCATTGATGTCTATCAATTTGCCGCATTTATACGGCAGCTGATAATCTCTCCAATCAGCAACAAAAATGTCTAAAACAGAGGAAGCACCATCATCGTAAAGCCGCCCTGATGCATTGATGATAGGTCCGATCGTAAAAGCAAAATCATCTTCTGTTATATGTTCTTCTAATTTCAATTTTCTTAATAAGTGCCGCAATCCAGGGACAACCCGTCCTTTATTGATAAGTTTTAATCCGTCTTGAACGAGAAGTCTGTTTGCCCCTTTAAGCGGCATAATATCGGCAATCGTTGCAATTGCAGCGAGTACTTTTAGGTCATCAAGGTTAGATTTAGGTAATAATTCTTTTGCAAACCGATAAGCTAAACCAGCCCCACAGTAACCTGTATATTCTGATTCCTCATACACCCATGGGTCTACTATGATGTCTGCCTCCGGTAATATAATATTTCCATCTTTTTTTTGCGGCAGGTGATGATCAGTTATGATTACATATAATCCTTTTTCTTTCGCTTTTTTAATAGCATCAATTGCTGCAATTCCATTATCTACTGTTATGATCAGTCCATCAGAAATTTCGTCAATAATCTTTTCTGATAACCCATATCCTTCGGAAAAACGGTGTGGTATCCGTGTAGAAGGATTTAAACCATACATACGCAATGCTTTAACCATGATTACGGTTGCTTTAATGCCATCAACATCATAGTCTCCTACAATCTTAATAGGGATGTTCGGGTCGTCTGAAACTATGTTCTTAAGCATGTTTACAGCTTTTTTTAGATTCACTATTTGCGGATTTGGATTTGGCGACAGAAAATCTTTTATATCTGGATGATTCCTTTCTATCACGTCTTTTATTGTGTTGCAGTTTCCTTTTTTCTTATACATATAATTCCTCCTTGTCTGAAATATACTGCATACCCAATATGTGTGATTTATCAATAAAATCTTTTTGAAAATCTTGATAACGAAAAAGAATCCGATTCCGTTATATATATGCAACAATAATTCCTTTTTTTAAAATCCTTCATGTTAATAGTAGAAAAATCAAATAAGGAGGATGAATACATGAAAAAAGATAACATCAAAGTTACGCCAGAGGTTTTGTTATTAACTGCTATATTAGGCGTACCAACCGGAGAAGTTAAGAAAGATGGCAGCCGTGAGAGATTTTATCCCTCTAGCGGACCAGTTGGCTCTAAGATAGACCTTGTGGATGAATGCGTTTCTATTTTAAAGAGAGGCTCAGCTCCCGTAAAGAAAGGTAAATTAAAAATGTCAGATATTGAGGAAGAAGAAAAGTCTGGCATTCAGCTAAAAATGTTCTAAGTTTTCAGATGAATCAAAAGAAGAAAGTCCTGAAAGGGGCTTTCTTTTTTTTGAAAATTAGAAGAAAAGTTTTTCGCATATTAATTTTGTAATATTTTCAAAAAAGGAGGATACAACAATGATAATCGTTAATAAGGATGACATTTCTTCTGCTGTAAAACAAGCAAAAGCTATGATAAAACCGAGTTTATTGGCTTTGGAAAATAGTTTACGTTTTACAGCAAAACAATCAAGATTGTTTATTCGCACAAATTCTGGAGGAGTAAGGTTTACTACAATGATTCCGTGTAAATGTGATAAGGGTAAGATTGATTTTATAATAAGTGTTAGGCTTATTTCTTCAACATTGCCCTTTTTTACATCGGAAAGTGTGGAATTCATACCTGATAGCAGGAAAAAAGTCGTCTTATTGAAAAGTACAGAGTTGCAGGTGGAATTAAAGACAATTCCGTTGGAAGTTTGGGCTTCTTGTAAACCGAGGACAAATTGGAATATTGATGTTCCAATAAAGGCAGGCACCCTTGCTTATCTAGTCGAAAGGACAGCGTATGCATCTGATACAAAAGATAGCTCGGATAACCGAGCAATGTTAAATTTTTCAATAACACCAGAAGGAATTTTGAATGTGACAGGGCTGGATTTGTATCGTTTTGCTATTTGTACATCAAAAGACAAAATGGATGATTTCACAAAAATGTCTTTTACAATCCCTGTAAAGACATTGCAGGCAATCTTGCCTTATTTAAAGGATGAGGAAATCGTTCATTTAAAGAAATACACAAATGAATATGCAATTACTTCTAAAAGAGTTGCAATTTATGGACACACGCCAGCTGCGGATTATTATAATATTGCATCTTATTTAACAAAATATCCATCGAATTCAATACGTGTAGATAGAAAAATTTTTCTTCGATGCTGTGAAGTTGCAGCCATCACAAATAGAACAAAAATCTCTATCAATATTGGAGAGAACTTAATGGAAATCTCTGCTTCTGGAAATGGAGGTAAAGTGGAAAATAGGATGAAGATAGATGGTGTGGTAAAATCCAAATTTTGCGTAAACCCATTATTTATTATGGACATACTAAAAAAATGCCCAGATCAAGAAATACAGATGTTTTATAGTAAAGATGGCACAAGACCTCTGTTTTTCAGAGGAAATGACCATATTGATATGGTATTGCCTATACGATGTTAAGGAGGAAATCAGAGTGACGTTGTACGAATTAACTGAAGAATACCTGAAACTTTTGGATACAAAGAAAGCGATTGATGAGTCCAAAGTAGAAACAGATATAAAAACGGCTATACAGAAGAAACTTATCAAAAAAATGGAGTCTTATTTAAAAGTTAGGCAGACTCTAAACGCAGAAATAAAAGCTTTAAAGGAAGAGGAAAAACGAATTCAGAATCGCAGGAAGGAATTGGAGAAACGCTCTAATACAATTGATAATGCGGTTAAATCATCAATGTTGGCTACTGGTGTATTGAAAATAAAAACGACATTATTTTCATTTTACATTAAACCAGCAGAAGATGTACTCGTCGTTGATAATGAATCGGAGATACCAGAACGTTTCTTTGTCGCACAGGAACCAAAATTAAATAAAAAAGACCTTAACAAGTGGGCAAAAAACAACCCAGATAAAGTAGCTGCCTTCGGGCACTACGAACCTGTAAACTCCTTGATTATCAAATGATTTGCGGGGACTTTGTGCCCCGTAAAAATGCATATTATGTGTACATCAAAGATTTCTTATAAAAATTCTATAGGAAATCTTTGATGTAAAATAAATCAGGAATCAGGAGGGTTCTATGAAAGAAAAAATAGTATTTAATACAAAAAAAGAAGTTAACAGACGCACATCTGTTTTTAAAGTGGGGGATATAATATCCATCCCATCAACTTTAACAGATAGCGAAGTCAGCAAAAAGGCAAAAGTTATTCAGATAACAGATGCTCTAATCGTGGTTGAATATACAAGGAGCAAGATAAAGGAGTCTTTTGTACGGGTTCAGTTAGCCGATGCTAAGATATTAGTATCCGCAGGAATGGAATCCAGTACATGGACGTAATAATCTAGAACAAATGTACTCCTTGCCTCACAAATATAGAAAGGAATAATCGAAATGAATAGAACAGAAAAATGTTTTATTTGCGGCAGGAGTACTGAAAATGGTCTTGACGTTTGTCCAGATTGTTTTTCGAGACTACCAGATTGTTGCAAAGAAAAATATACAAAACTTACACAGGAAGAAAAAAGACTGATGATTACCTCACCGCTTTGGCAGATGAGAATCAATGCCAATGAACCTCATAAAAGTTATGGGAATAAACTGAGTCTTTATCCCGATAAAGGGGTTTTATTCTTTTCTGGAAACTATATAAGTCTTGAAAATATAGATAATATTGAATTCAAACAGAAAGTGACAAATGTGTCTAAAAACGGAAAAGAAGCTCTTGTTTCTTTAGATATGTATGCAACGATAAAAACGCATACACCGAGACTATCTATAACGGAAAAAATTGGTGTAACGAACTTTGTTTTAAAGGAAGGAGAAAATTTACCATTTAATACCTACAAGAATCTTCAGGCGCAGATCAATAACTGGAAAAAGCCGGTTAAAGTGCCAAATATGACATACTATGAAGCTTGTACTTTATATATGCTACAAACTGGTTATACAAAAGAAGATTTATCCCAAAGAAGAAAAAGACTTCTTAAGGTTTTCCATCCAGATCAGAAAGGAGAAGAGGATTGTGCTAAAAAAATCAATATGGCATACGATATCCTCAAAACATATGCAAAATAGGAAGAAAGCATTTATATCGATTATCATAGATTCAGTTAGATACGCAATAGTAATATTAATTTTTATATGTCTTTCGCAATTTATAGTGACTCATGTTATTATGAATGCCTACATCCCATCGGCATCGATGGAGCCGGGACTAGAAGAAGGTGATTATATCATAGGAAATCGAATGGTAAAAAGATATCATCGGGGTGATATAGCAATCTTTTGGTCAGAAGATAATACTTATTACATTAAGCGCGTGATAGGCATTGGCGGTGACCATATTGTGATAAAAAATCATGCAGTTTATCGTAACGGAAAAAAGCTAAAAGAACCATATATAAAAGAAAAAATGCTTACAGAAACAGAATTGGAATACACAGTTCCCAAAAACTGCTATTTCTTCTTGGGGGATAACCGGAATTGTTCAAAAGACAGCCGGTATTGGAAATATTCCTTTATTGCTCAAAAAGATATGGTTGCAAAGGCGGTATTCCGTTATTGGCCATCTATCAAGAAAATATAAAAAGACAGCCTATATGGGCTGCCTTTTTTGTGTTAAGGTTTTTTATGCGGCTTTTTCTTCAGGTTTTTTAACTTTGCAATTCATCTCACTATCTACATTTCATTTAGAGGTTAGGAGAATATTAGTTGTTGAAAAAATTGAATTTAATTTATAAGCTGCATCCATCACGGTTGCAATATACATGTCGATGCCGTCTTTAATTAGGACAGAGATAAAATCCGCTTTCTTACAATCAAATACACTTGTCCATTGCTCAATGTATTTTTCTTGTAATTCCTCTGTGATATTTCTTAAGTCAAAGAGATTTAAACCGATTTTAAGAGCTTCTAAAATCAGTTCATTTATTGCTCTATTCAGGGCTTTTTTGTATTTGTTTTCGACAGTTGTTTCTACATGAATGTACTTCTGTTCATCTTGCGATATTTGTATCTCAAATTTTAACACCTCTTGATTCTTTTTCAAAAGAGAGTATCTTTTTTTTAATCCTTCTGTGTTCATCATTTGTCCTCCATGATATGCAATATTTCATTAACAGTGTTATTCAGATCTTTGTTATTCTGGATGATATAATCACAAAATTTTTTATTCTTTTGTTCTTCATCAATACTGGAAATACGGCTAACTATTTCATCTATAGATATAGTTCTTTGCAATATACTGCGTATACAATCCTCTTTGGGACGTTCAATATATAGTAAAGAGGTATTATCAGGATAATGCCTTTTTACATTTAAAGCACCATTGATATCCATGATCGCTATTAGTTTTTTTCCAATATAACGAAATTGCTCCAGATCACTATACGCTGTTCCATAAAATGCACCTTTATATTCTGTTGTTTCAACGAAAAAATTTGTTTTTTTAAGCTGATTGAATTCTTCTACAGAAATAAAGTTGTAAGGTTCGCTCCTATAACGAGGTGGTCTTGTTGTATAACTTATAGTCTTGCTTATATTACAATCTTTTTGCATTAACTTATCCACCAAGCTGCTTTTACCTGATGCAGATGGTCCAACTAATATAAAGATATTTTTATATGTAGGTCTTTTATTTCGGTCAAGTATAAGTAGCGTGTTTAAAAACTCTTCATAAGATTCTATTTTGGGAATTCCAGTAATATGTTCATTCCATGGACGTTTATATAGGATGGGGTATTTTACCAACGAGGAACATATATTGTGATAGGCATCATCTAACAAGACATCTGCCATTAATAAATCTTTGCGTTGTCCAATCAATATATTTTCAGGGCGGACGCAAGGGAATTCATGAATGATCTCATTGACTCTGACTCCCGCACAATCTGGATGCACACTGGTTGCGATAAATACCTCATATCGTTTAGAAAGCTGCTTAATGAATTTTTTTGCTCCTTTTCTTAAAGGAACTGTACTCATAAACAGTGGGTCTTTAAAATATTCTATCCTTTTATCAAGTAGTGTCCTGGTTATTCCCCACTTATGGATATCTGATAAAAGGAATCGGGTTCCTTCCTCTTTATTTAGCTTTTCGATTGCTGCCTGATTACAATCATTTAACACATCATCATAATCGATTATCACCTTAAGCATAACTCTCCTCCTTATCTTGAAATTTTATACATACCTAATTTGTAGAAAAAAGGAATTTAAGAATTTAAACACATTAAAAGAAATAGATGAAACAAGGAGGAATGAAAAAATGCCGTATATCGAACAGGAAAAATTGCAAGAGTTAATAGAGGATGTAAATATCTTAGATGTTGTAGACTATCTGGGAATAGAATGCCACAAAAGAGGAAGTAATTATTTTATGCTATGTCCATCTCCAAAGCATAATGATACCCATGCTACAAACTGTTACTGTAAAGACGGTGGCAAACGTGTCAGTTGCAAAGCGTGTGGATATTTTGCGTCACCAATAGAGTTAGTAAAGGATGTCACAGGGATGGGATTTTTTGATGCGGTTAGAGTGGTATGGCAGCTTGCCGGCTGTCCATCTTATCTTTATCAAAAAGAAACGTCAAAAAGAATGTTTTATCTGACTTATGATGAAGCAAAATTGATTGACATTCATCTTCCAAATCAAATATATCTGCCGGTCGGAGAAGATGCTTATAAAGTTCCAGCAAAAATCCAAAAAGATAAAACTTATGATCCAAATAAACTAGATTATATTTATTGCAAAAGAGAAAGAATCAGCTGGAAAACTTTTTTTTCGGAACGTGAATTTGCAATGCTCGTTTATGATAAAGCACTAGAAAAAAAACAAAGATTTACAGATATTTTAAAAGAAATTCAGCCATATATGAAACAACCATACACAAAAAATTGTCCAGATATTTTAATATTGAAAAAAGATATAGAGAAAAATATAGAGAGGACAAATAAAATCTTGCAGCGAGCTGAAAGAGTATACCATTATTAAAAAAGGGGGAAGTTCCCTCTTTTTTTTTATCAATTTGTCACCTTTCTATAAATTAATTAGACATATTAAGAATTGATAAAATGCAGTTGTAAAAAGAAAGGAGAAAATATATGAATCGATCTGCAAAAGAACAGGTATATTCGAACGTATACCAGAGTTTGAAAGAAAATCAAGCAATATCAAATCTTGGATACCCAGAGGAGCGAAAACACTACGACTTTAATTGTAGTGTTGGACCTGTAAAAGTTTCTTTTCGTCTCAACAGTCAGAATGATACCTACATGATCCGAGGAATGCTTCCTTGTGAAAATGGTAATAACAATGAGATTAATGATTTTATCAATGGATTAGAAGAAAAAGAAGATTGTATTAATGCCTTTGTTGGAGACAATCATTATGTTGTTATTTCAACATCATCGACAGTAGCAGGGCTCGATGATGAAGAGGCAACGAAAAAGATAGAGAAAGAAGCAGAAGCTTTCTTTTCATTCCTAGTCAAAAACCAGGATGCTATTACGGCATATCAGTCCAAAGGAAAGGATTCCACAGAAGGAAAAAGCGTAGATCCTAAGCCAAAGAAAAAAAATGAAAATCAAAAAAGAGGCAAAACTGTAGGTATCCCTCCAGTTCTCGCCAATGTGGTATCTGGAATGCAGAAACCAAAAGAAAAAATCAAAGAAGTAGAAAAGAAAGAAGATGTTCTGCCAGTAAAAATGGAAGAAACTGCGAAAGCTCTGTCAAAAGAATCTACAAAGGTGGATGAATCTGATTTAAAGGAAGAAAAATCCGCTTTTAGGCAGTATAAAAAAGATCAGGAACATTTACTAAATGTAGAAAAAGAAAAGGTGTCAAAACAGCAGGAAAAATTAGACAAAGAAATGGCGTCTCTCGAAGCGGAAAAGAAAGTTCTTTTCCAAGAAAAAGCAGAGTTATCAAAATCTAAAGACACTTTATCAAGAGAACAGAAAGTTCTTAAAACAGAACAGTCTAAATTTGAAAAGCAGCTGTTAGGTTTTAAAAAGGAACAAGCAGAATTTAAAAAAGAAAAAGATTCGTGGGATAATACTACCCTTGATGAACGCTTAGTACAGCGCCGGAAAGAATTGGAAAAGTCAGAGAATAATCTTTATAAAAAAGAAGAGGATTTTCAGACTTTCCAGGAAACTACGCTTTCTAGTATTGAAAGCCGAATGGAAGAAGCTGATAAAAAAGAAAAAGAACTTATTAAAAAAGAAGAGGCTTTCCATGTTCGTGATTCGAAACTGAAAGATGCGGAGATGGATATCGAGCTTCGATACAAAAAATTGGAGGATAAAGAAAGAACTGCCGCTAAAAAAGAAGTGGAATTATCTGACAAAGAAGCTGCCATCCGCCGAACGGAGATCGTAAAAAAAGATGCCGAGAACAAATTAAAGCAGTTAGAGATTACGGAAAAGAATCTGACAAATCGAAAAGAACAGTTAGATATGAAAGAATCAGAACTACAGAAAAGACAGGAAGCTTTTGAAAAGAAATATCATCAAGCTCTGGAAGAACTTGCCTCTCTTGACAGAAAACAAGAGGAGTTAAAAAAGAAAGAAGCAGAACTTCGGACATTGATCGGAGAAAATGAAAAACTAGAAGAGCAGCTTAAAGAACTCAAAGATGATACAGAGGAAACTCGAAAGTTACTTGATACGAAAGATGCGTCCATCAAAGAAAAAGAGAAAGTGATCAACAATCAAAAAAATACAATCAAATCACTTAAAGAGACCGTTACGCAGACACAGCAGAAAAATAAAGCACTTTCTGAGGAAAAGAAATCATTACAGGGGAAATTGAATGCATCCGATGAGAAAAAGAGTGCCCTTGAGGATGAAATCGCAAAGGTTCGTTCTGATTTATATGATACGAAAGAAAAATTAAAATCTACAAAGTCATCTGCTGATAAACAGAATAAAAATGTAACGGACAACGAGAGATTAATTGCAGAAAATGAGAAACTGAAGGCAGAGATGGATAAAAACTCTCATTCATATCAAGAATCTATGAAAGAGATGAACTATGAACTTGATAGTTCACAGAGTAAAATTACAGAGCTGGAGAGCCTCTTAAAAAAAGCTAATATGGAAGTAGAAGAGCTGAAAAAGGATCCGATTCTTTCATTTGATTTCGATCCAGATACAATCGGTGCAAAAGAGATTGTAAGTGAACGTCAGGGCTTGTATGCGGCAACAATAGATAATTGTACTATCTATATTGATACAGAAAATCAGGTATTGCAGTTTAAAAAAGCTGTCCGACGTCCAGCAAAATACACAAAGAAAATCCTCAGTTGGAATGAAGAAAGTATCAATGAAACATATTATATCACCTCATCCGAAGTATGTTGCAGAAAAACATGCCGACACGATATCACAGAAGAAATGCAAGATGTGATCGAACGCATTAGGAGCTTGAAGTAAGGAGGATTACATGCAAGATTTAATTATATACTTTGGTGTCGGTATTGCCTCGGCAGGTACGGTAGTTGGGCTCATTGCTTTTTGTTTGCATCGAAAAAAGAAAAAAAAAGTAGCTTTTTATATAGAGTCTTTTAATAATTACTTCCGTAAAAATCGGGACATTCGCTTAACCATGCTGTCTATGTTAAAAAATTACAAAAAGAGAAGTAAAGAAGCGCAAGCTTTAAAGGCAGGGTTATATTATCTTGATAATTCCATTTTACAAGATTATGACAGTGCGTTATCATACATCTCTTATTTGTTTGATGATGACGGGATTGACCAGCTGCACAACAAATGTATCAAAATCGTATGGAAAATGAGACAGGATGTAAAAGCTTTGCCGAAGATAGAAGATACAGAAACAGAGGAGGGATTATCATGAAAGAGCAGATTAAAAGTATACTGTGGACGCTTCGATGGGTAATCGCTATCTTAATCCTTTTTCTTGGATTTATGTTTGTGACAAAAATACTACTACCTGGTTACAACGAAAGTGTGACAGATAAATCACCTATTGTATCTATACAAGCGAAGAATGACAATGATTACAAAAGGACAGATGAAATTAGACCAGACGATTTTGTTGTTACGGCAAAGCATAAAAACGGAAAAACATCAACAGTAAATGTTTCTGATTACATAATATCAAGAAAGCATGTTGAGCGAGTTGGGAAAAGTACTTCCATCGACATCAAATTAAAAAATGAAAAGGATGTAAGCTGCACTGTAAAAGTAAAAAATCATAGGGAACCAATCATTCGATTTAACTGCGGAAATCCTGATTTAAAAGCTGTAAAGGCAACACTGTATGATAACGGAGAGCTATGCTTTGAAGGTAAAGGCGATGTATTACAGTTTGAAAACTTTCCATGGTTGGATAGTTATGACCAGCAGGATGATTACCCAATTTTATCTGTTACTTTTGAAGATGGTGTAATACCAACAGTCATGGATAACTGGTTTAGTGGTTTAGAAACTTTAGAGTATGTGGGTAAGCTGCCAAGTACAGTAGAAAGTTTGAATGCAACATTCTCTAATTGTACTGCTTTAAAAGAGGGTGCAGATTGGGGTCAATGTAGTAAATTAAAAAATATAAATGAAGCGTACAGCGGATGTAGCTCAATGATTAAACTTCCAGCTTTACCTGCATCTGTTACAGTTGCTGATGGAGTATGCCAGGATGCCTCAGAACTGTTAGAAGCCCCTGATATGTCAAAAGCTGCAAATTTGGAAACTGCAATATCTGCTTTTGAAGGTTGCACAAAGCTGACAAAAGCTTCCATATCTCCAAAATTAAAAGTGATGACTAGCATGTACAGCAAATGTATCAATCTGAAAGAAATGCCAGAAATACCAGAAACAGTATATGCGATGGATAATGCATTTGCGGGAGACATCTCACTGACAAAATTATCTACAATCCCTGTGGGAGTAACAACCATAGACAGTTGTTTCTCTGATTGCAAAAAGATTGAGGGTAATATAACAATCAATGCAACACCAAGTTCTTATAATTCCTGCTTTAATAATGCTGCGGTGGCAACAAAAGTTAATATCGTTGGGCAATGCAAAAATGCAGTACTGATTGCCACAACAGCGACAAACAATAATATATTAGTTAACGGGAAAGTTCCCGCAACTGGTAATAATTAAAAACGTAGCACCACTGCTATTTTTCAGTGGTGCTGTTTTTATATTAAGAAAGGCTTCCTTTACAGCAAAAAAGAATCCGATTCTTTTTATAAATCTCAATGGCAGAGATATTGTTACAAAAAATTAAGATAAAAAGCATGTTGTATAGTGAAGTGTGAAGTAAAATAAGAGAAAGACAGGTAATTCAAGCATGGTTAAAAACGGATTTTTACATTGTCATACAATGTTTTCATTGTTCGATTCTGCTGTCACGCCAGACGAACTGGTAAAACGGGCAAAGGAACTAGGAGCAGAAAATATCACACTGACTGATCATGGAACACTGCTTGGTATTGAACCGTTTATGGATGCAGGAGCGAAGTATAAGATAAATACCATTCCTGGGGTAGAATTATATTTGAAACACAGGGAACATTTTATTTTATTTGCCAAAAATTACAAGGGATATCAAGCAATTTCCAAAACGATGCGTAATGCAGATTATCAGCCAGCGAAAAAAAGTAAAAAAAATAAAGATAGCGAAGAGGGAAGCCAAAGATATTATGCCTGTGTACCAGATGATGTACTACTTCAGCTTAAAGGTAATGAAAATATAGTTGCCACAACAGCCTGTATGCAGGGACCTATTGCAAAGATTCTTCTTTATAATTTTCGGATCCGAAAAAAAATAAATAAAATAGAGAATGCCAAAAAAGAGATACATCCAATGTATCTTGATTATAGAGAATCCGATGATATTATAAAGAATCTTCTGGTAAAAAAAGAAAACCTTAAAAATGAAGAAAAAACGAATAAGAAAAATACATCATCAGCACAGGCTAAAAAAATACGAAAACTGAAGAAAGAAATAGATTCTGGACAAGTATCTTTATTTTACGATCAGCAATTACGTGAATATACGGATAAGAAAAATTTTTATGACTACTGTGTTCTGCGATTAAAAAAGATAAAAGAGGAATTGTCAGATATAGATAATCAAATAAAAGAACATCGGAAAATAAAGAAAAATCTAAAGTCCAAATATGATAGATATATAGAATTAGATGATAGAATCAGTAGTATGTCCACCCAACTGTTAAGCGAGGAGTCACTTCTTCAAAAAGCGAAAGATATGGTATTATATTATGCAGATGTTTTTCCGAATTTTTATATTGAGTTACAGTATCATGGGATTGAGGAAGAGGCTTATATTATGCCGTTATTAGCTTCTATCGCAAGGTCATTGGCAATACCTGTAATTGCGGGAAATGATGCCCATATGGTCGATAATACGGAAGATAGTTTATTAGCAAGACAAATAATGCGTTTTAACTATTTTGAACGACATCAGGAGCTAGGAGAGGCTGATAAAGAGCTGTATTTAAAATCTGATGAGGAATTAACAGTGGCTTTAAGAAAGATACTAGATAAAGATATTGTTCAGCAGGCAATAGATAATCTATCCATTTTATCTGAGTGTCGTGTTGTTATGGAAACGAAAGAACATTACCCGAAAATTAAAGATGGTCCATCATTCGATGAACTTCTTGAAGATGCAAGAAAAAAGAAAATAAAACAAGGAAAATGGAATGATGTATATGAGAAAAGACTAAGACATGAGATGAAAGTTATTAAAGAGATGGGGTATGTTGATTATCATCTTGTTGTGAGGGATTTTTGTAATGCAGCAAGAAAATTGGGGACAATCCCGAAAAATCAAATTCAATATTGTCCATCTGATTTCAACGATGCTATCGCATGGGTAAAGGCAAAAGGATTTCGAACTGGCATTGGTGTGGGACCGGGAAGAGGAAGTGCCGGTGGATCCTTAGTGTGTTATCTACTGGGAATCACAAATATAGATCCCGTAAAATACAACCTTCTCTTTGAGCGTTTTTTAAATCCAGAACGTGTATCTATGCCTGATATCGATACTGACGTAAAAACATCCCTACGTCCTCTTATCATTCGGTACTTAAAGTGGAAATTTGGCGAAAAAGCTGTTTGTTCCATTGCTACGGAAACAAAATATAAAGCCAAAGGTGCAATTAAGGCCGCCGGAAGAGACCGAGCCAGTGAACTGTGTATGCATCTGCCAAAAAAGGAGTATATCTCGGCCGTTTCTGATTATATGAATAAATTCGTTTATCCAATCACAGATGCAATGGATGATAATGATTCTCTCAATACAAATAGAGCTTATGAGGATGGGACAGAAGAAGCTATCATATGGAGAAGAGCGAAGCTCATTGAAAATAAGCTTTTTGCAACAGGGTTACATGCCGGAGGGGTTGTGATCTCCGATAATGACGATATCAATGAATATATCCCTCTTGCTTGGAATGAGGAAAACCAAGTATGGGCAGCTCAATGTGACATGGTAAAATTAGAGACTCGAGGTATGATCAAGATGGATTTATTGGGGCTCAGTACTTTAGATATCGTATCTGATTGTTTGCAATTGATCGAACAAAGAACAGGCAGAATTATAAATCCAGATGAAATTCCATTTGAACCTATTGTTTTCCGAGAAATTTACGCCAAAGGGAAAACAAATTCAGTTTTCCAATTTGAAAGTCCGGGTATGAAAAAAATGCTTAAAGATTTTAAGCCAGAATCTATTGAAGATGTTATCTTACTGGTTGCGGCTTACCGACCCGGTCCAATGCAGTTTATCCCGGATATCATAGACGTAAAAAATGGAAGAAAAAAGCCATCTTATGTTGTCCCGGAATTAAAAGATATCTTAGATTCCACTTACGGATATCCTGTCTATCAGGAACAGTTAATGAGTATTTTCCATGTTTGTGCTGGATTCAGCCTCGGAAAGGCGGATATTGTCCGAAGATATATGAGTAAAAAAAAGGTAGAAAACTTTTTAGAGTTTAAACCCGAATTTGTTACGGGGTTAATGAATACAGGTGCAACAGAAAAAGGGGCTATAGAGTTGTGGGATTCGCTTACAGATTTTGCAAAGTATGCGTTTAATCGTTCTCATGCAGCAGCTTATGCTATTGTATCCTATCAGACGGCATGGTTAAAATATCATTATCCAACTGAGTTTTTCTGTGCTATGTTTAATAATAAAGAGCAAAAGAAATTTACGCCAATTATGGATGATTGTAAAGATTTTCATGTAAATATCTTGCCAGTCGATATTAATCATTCTCAATATGAGTTCTCAATTGAGGATGCTGGTATTCGGTTTGGATTTAAAGGAATTAAGGGAATCGGTGACTCAAATTTATTAAAAGACAGTACAAGAGGGTATCATTCATTTAAAGATTTTGTATTGAAGGATATGCTGATCGAAGATAATGGAAAAATAACACAAATGAAAAGCTCAGTAGTAGAAAATCTCATCAATTCAGGTGCATTTGATAAGATATATAAGAACCGGGAGCGTCTTTTAGAGCATTATTCTGTTATATCCGATATTATAAAACGGGCAACTGATTTAAAAGCGTTAACTTATGCAATCAATCATTATGAAATAACAGATATATTATCCCGGGATGAATATTACAACATTCAAAAAGAAAATGAATTATTAGGATCTATTATAAGCATACATCCACTAGATGGATATATGAACGATAAGTTCTATAAATGTACACCTTATTCTGAACTGACCTCTGGTAATGTAAAGATTATGGGTTTTGTTGTTGAACAGAAGAAAAAATTCAGTAAAAAAGGAAATCTTATGCAGGTGTATTCAATCGAAGGTTTTTCAGGCAAACTATCGGCTGTCCAAATGGGGGACGCACTTAGTTATGTAGGGAAAGTCGTGATAATAGCTGGATCATACCAAAAGGATACATTGTTTGTGCGCTCGATAAGTTGTTTATCAAAAGGGTTGACAACAGGAACCTATATCATAAAAACGCTAGAGGATAATTATAGGATAAAAGAAATATATAAAAATGATACTGGCGATAAAAATCATCTTTTGCACATCATAAATTATGCAACAAAAGATGGCTGTGTAGCCCAAATCCCAGCAATGGGCGATTTGCATATCAGCGAACAAGCTTTTAATGTAATAAAGGAAAAATCTCCCAAATAAGAAAATGAAGGAAGCAGAAATAATCTGCTTCCTTTTTATTTTTCTGTTTTGCCGGAAAAAGAATTCGATTCTTTTTGGGACATCTGTTTTTCTTTTTCTATAAAACTGTAATAACAATAATAAAACTGGCTATGTTCGTTATCTTTGCTTATTTCATAGAGGGCATCCAATACATTTATACCTAACTGTTCAGCCGGGACTTTCAGTCGGTATAACGATAAAAAATGCTTCCCTTCGCTGCTTATAAAAAACTTGTAAACATCTTGTATGTTATAAAAAACTTTGTAATGTTCAATTAAATATCTTAAGCAGTAACAAAAACGCTGAAAACCATGCACACCCGAAAAGTATTCTCTGGGAAACTGTTCTTTGTCTTCTAGGACTGAACGATAGATTCTCTCTGATAATACCCTTGGGCTTAAATGCATTTTAGCCGGATAAATCAGCGAGAGGATATATTCTACGTCCCCTTTTTTTACTTCTGTTGGATAGTCAATGTACAAGATGATTCGCTCTAATTTTAGCTGTTTGATAATATACTCATCAAAGCGTTTGACGGCAGTATCTACCGTCCAATTTAGTAATTTTTCAATAGCATATTTTATTAATTGTAGTGCTACTTTTTCATTGGCTCCGCCTGGATCAGAGCCGTAGAAGTAATAGGTACTTAAAGATGGTACACGCCCAATGAGGTAATCTTCGTAGGCGATATATAAACTGTTTGCTGACATAAAACAACACCGTCCTTTTTATTTATTATTTTTTCTACATTTAATATGAACAATTTTTTTCGGATTTAGGCAAATTTAAAAAATTTTTTTACATATTAACGTAAGAGTTCTCCTGTGCAGGAAGAATTAAAACGTATTTATATCAGAAAAGGAGAAATAAATGCTTGGTATCTATAAAAAGAAAGTAGCAGATGATGAATTCCTTTTTATACCCAAAGAACCGTGTCCATTTGTAAATGCACAGGGAATTGTCCGCTGCCGCTCTGAAGCTTTTTTCCCTGATATGTCACCAGTTGTAGTGGAGGGGCATATGGGTGACGAAGGAATTTACCATATAGAAAAGATAGCTTACCCATTGTCGAATAAAAGAGAAGCTTCTTTTTTTCTAAACTATCTGGAAACTAAACTGCCTGATAGTGAAAAGATTAAAATACTCAATGTGATGGGAAATGATATCATCCCGTTTGTAAAAAGAAAAGATGCAGAAAAAATATTATTTGAAAAGATACCGGAGATTCCGTTCAATATTTTATCTGAATTGGTCATAAAAATCCGAACGATGGCTGATACCAAAAATCTTGTTGAATTTTTAAAAAAGAAAAAAATAAAGAAGGAAACGATTGAAAAAATTATTGATTCTGGACTTCCTTATGAGCAACTTAGAAGAAATCCTTTCCGAACATGGTATGGAATTGATCCTTTTTCGGCAGAAAAAATTGCAGAAAATATAGAACCTTATGACTCGCACAGATTAGCTGGTTTTATATCGTATGTGATCGATAGTTTTATAAGCTCTGGTGATACATGTGTGACTTTTAAAGATATAAAAAAGAGACTCTATTACCTTACCAGACAATCTATGTATCCTGACAGTGATATACCAATGGCCTTTATTTACAATGCCATAAAAAAGATGAATCGGTATCTTACAATTGATACAATAAATAATGAAACTTATGTATATAAAACCAGAATATTACAGCAAGAGATTAAAGTGGCGCAACATGTTATTCGGCTATGTGAAAATAAAACAACCGTTGTGCATGACATTGATATTGATTCTATTGAAAAAGAAAACGGTTTTTGTTACAACGAGGGACAAAAAGCCGCCTTTCCTGCGGTAAAAAAAAGCGGAGTAAAAATCATAACGGGTCCCCCAGGCAGTGGAAAAACTGCGATCATTAAAGGGCTTATTGCAGCTTATAAAAGTGAAAATAAGAAGGGGATTGTTGAATTGTCTGCAACCACCGGGGCAGCGGCACAGGTAATAAAAAAAAGTTGTGGAGAAAATGGACAAACCGTGCATAAATTATTAAATCTGCGCCCTTGTGGAGATACCGTATTATGTAAAAGCGAAGGTGATCCAATTGATGCCGGACTGATTATTGTGGACGAAGTATCTATGCTTGATCTTGAAATAGCATCCTATTTATTTCCTGCGGTGAGAAACGGAGCAATAATAATACTCTGCGGTGATGACAACCAGCTTGAAAGTGTAGGCTATGGGAAAGTTTTAGCAGACCTTATTGATTGTGGGAAAGTAGAAGTTTATAGATTGTATCAGATTATGAGGCAAAGTGGTACAATATGTGAAAACGCATCTATAATCCTAAGTGGTTCAGCAGAAATAAAGCTGGATGAATCCTTTTCGCTGCATAGATACACATCAGACAATGAGGCTGTAAAAGCAATGATGAGCAATCTCAAATATGAATGTTCATTTGTGCTTAGTCCAGTTAAGAAAAAAGGAGAAGCTGGGGTTTACGCTTTAAACAAAATCATACAGGAGTCTATCCCTAATCTCACATATTGTTTTTCGTATAATAATGAAAACTTTCATATTGGAGACCGCATCATCATGACACAGACAAATTATGATCAGGGATATTTCAATGGAGATATTGGAACGATATCTTCTTTTTGCGAAGGAATTCTTTCTGTAACCTTTTTTGATAAAGTACTGTCTTTATCCCGAGATGACTTTGCAAATATGCAATTAGCTTATAGTATCACAGTGCATAAATCACAGGGCTCAGAGATAGATGATGTACATATTATTTTACCGGATTCCTGTAAAAATATGCTCACGCGAAGAATAGTGTATACTGCGATAACGAGGGCAAAGTCCCATGTTTATATATATTCCGTTGGCGATGCATTTGAATATGCTGTAAAAAACAAGGCAGAACATCAAAGACGTTCTAATCTTGTTTACCGCATCCAGAACGGATAATACAAGTCAATATTAAGATACGAGGAGGAAAACAGATGAATGAATTAGAAAGAACAGACAAGTATACAGTAAAAGAAATGGACAATGAAGAAGTCTTCGAACCATTGTTTGTACATTCAGAAACAAAAAATGTAGATATTGGTCTTTTGTATGAGACCCCATTACAGACTTTCGAAATGGATGAAATTCCAGAATTAAAACAATCTATTCAGGTATATGGATTATTGACTCCACTCACTGTCTGCATGGATGAAAATGGAAGATATGAAGTACTATCGGGCAATCGTAGATATCGTGCAATCAAAGAGCTTAAACAGGATGGAATTGTAAATAAATATAACGAAATCCCATGCATGGTATTATATGGATTAAGTGAAGCAAAAAAGGGGTTAATTGTAGAAACTACAAATATTGATGTTCGAAAGGGATATGACGAAATGCCACACCGCTTTAAGATCATTGAGTATTTGAAACAGCTAGTGGATAATGGAGAAGAAAAAGAGGCAAATATTGTAAAAAGAGCTGCAAAGTATTTCAAAAGATCCGAAAGATATGCGGCCATGTATAAAGCTATCTTTGATAGTGAAAACACAGAAATTCGAGAAGCTACGGAAAAAGGACAGATATCTGTCAGTGATGCAGCGAGGATGACAAAACTGCCGCAGGAGGCACAAAAAGAGATTATTAAAATAGTCCATGAAGCTGACGATAAAAAAGTAGCGAAAGATACCGTAAAGGAGTTTGTAGATGCCGAAAGAGAAAAGAAACAGAAAGACAATACTCCAGCTTATAAAAAAGAAGGAGCGCATCAGAAACAGACGCAGAGCCTAGCCCGAAATAATATATCCCAAATGGATAAAGAAGACGTAAAAAAGATGTTGGACAGTGATTATTTTAATCTTGGTATCACCCCTAAACTCAACCAGGAAATGGATAACGTGCTGGATGATATTGCGTCAAGACAGGAAGAAATCATCAATAGCGGTCATAACATTGAATTTGATTATGACGAATTTTCAGAAATGATAGAAATGTTAATGTCGCTGGAACCCGGAGACGTGGAATCGGATTCCAAAATTGCTGATGCGATTTCTTTATGTCAGCAGGTTGCGGAAAAATTTAGTGAACTTTAACAACTAAATTTTTCTTATAAAACTGTCCTCCCTCTAAAAAAATGATATATATGAAATATCTGTTTTTTAGGAAGGAGGGCAGTTTTACAAGAAAATCAAGGATTCTCCTACCCTCTAAATGAAATGTCGGTATCTCCTACTGCCAAGAGGTAAGCATCGCTGGGTTTTACTCGGCAATTAGCCTTCGTAAAGATACTGGCTGGGGATTAAAATAATATAGGATCGAACATACGCAAGCCCAGAAGAAAAATCTTCTGGGTTTTTTAATGTCCATTTTTGTTCATTTTTCCAAATATACATATTATTTATAGCCAAATATTTGAAAGGAGGAAATAAAAAATGGCAAATGAGGAAACAACCTTGCAATTTATGATGCAAGTCTTAGACCAATATAGTTCGATGGCTAAAAATATGTCTGAGGCTGCCAGACAGACAATCAATTCTTTTCTTGATGTTATTCGTGATAATACAGGAGCAAGGGAATTAAAAAAATATCTTAATGCAGATAAAGAAAATAGCGCGGCTGTATATTTTTGCAAAAAAGAACATCAAGAAAAATTGGATAAATCATTAACAGAAGCCGGAATATGTCACGTTTCTTGTAAACGAGCGGACATGAACGGAAATGCAATGTTTCTTGTAGCTGATAAAGATGTCCAAAAGGTAGACATCTTATTTAATAAATTTCGGGCAGAAATAAACAAAGGTGGTTTAGTGTCAAAAGAGGTCTTATGGGACCAGGCAGACGGAGATGTATTAAAACTTACAGGCATTAGCGCAGAAGAATTGATGCTTTTTGATGAAAAAGCAAAAAAAGCCGGAATAAATATAGCGATACAAAATAAATATGACGTCTTATTTGATAAGAAAGATGCCGTAAAAATGCAGCGAGTTGCAGCATCTGTTGCTTATGACCGCTGCGGAAAAGCCGGAAAAATATTGATGCAGCAAGCAGAATACGAGAATAAAAACTCCTGCCGGATAGGAGAAAGAGTTTTACAAAAGGAAAAAAGACCATTTTATATTGTAGACAAAGATGGCGGCGTGGCTATGTGTACGGAAAATTCTCTTGAATATATAAAGCAAGAAAAACGGCTTATGTTTAAAAAGGCTCCTATGGTTCAAAAAAAAGGACAGAATATGTTTAATCAGGATGCCGAAAAAGAATATCGGCGGTTAAGTCAGTTTGTTACAACATTAAATCATCCGATCGACCTTACAGAATCAGAATACAAAAAATATAGAAATTTAGATGAAGTTGGAAAAGCTGCTTTTTTAAAAGAAATCGACAAAAAACATGGGGCTGTGCAGTTATCACAGGACGATAAAAAGACATTGCAGGCACATGAAGAAAGTCGAAATATTATGGAAGAAAAAATCTATCGGCAATCATCCAATGAATATGAAGAAAGATCGGGAAGCCCGCGTATGGGAATGTTTACAGAAGAAGAAAAATGGATCAATGCATCACAACTGAAGGAAACGAAGATAGAAAAAATAGAAGACGGTTTATTAGACAGGGCTGTAAACGAAAAAGATAGATATATATTTGAAAAAGAATACATGAATCCTAAGAAAGAAAAATACTTCCATGAGTCAATGGATGGGAAGATACATTCCCGTGTTTATGAAGAGATTCGCACCATCGTTGAAGAAAGAGAAGATAACACCGAAGAATATGATATTGAATGGGAAGATGATTCTCGCGAGGACGATGATTTGGAATATGCGGATGCATGGGATAAAAATGATAATGGTATCCCAGATTATGCAGAAGATGATAGATAAAGAAAAGGAGTTTTTATTATTATGAAATCAATGAAAAAGAAAGCTATCATAGCCGGTGCAACCGGTGTATTGTGTGGCTTTTTATATACAGCAGTTAAAAAAAATAAAGCAAAAAATATAGAAGAGGAAAAAGAAAATACGGACAATGTAATTGTTGTTGGAGCACCTGGAAGTGGAAAGACACAGGACGTCATTAAACACGCTCTGCTACAGAATACCGGCAGCATTATTGTAAATGATGAAGATTTTACTTTGTATAAGCAAACAAAAGATATTTTACAAAAAAGAGGGTATCAGATTAAAAAACTGGATCTTTGCAAACCACAGGATTCCTGCACATACAATCCACTTATGTACACAAAAACGGAACGAGATGTATTAACTGTAGCAAATTTTATCTTAAATACTACAACTGATAAAAATGCTACAGGAACTGTTGAGCTTGAAAAGGCAAAACAGCTTCTTCTCCTTACCTGTATTTATTATGTATTGGAAAATGAAACAGATAAAACTTTACTTCAGGTAAAGGGAACTCTGGATTGTTTTCTTAAAATGGATAAAATATCTGATAAACCAGGCTTTTCGACAGGTCTTACCGCGGAATATTATAAGCGTTTTTTAGAATTAGATGAAGAATTAAGATATAGTGTTATTATTTCCACATATTTTCATTTATTCTCATTTCTTTCACCTAAAATAAGTAGCGTTGTTTGTTCTGATGATGTACATTTAGATAAATTTATGGAAGAAAAGACCGTATTATTTGTTAATTCTAAAAAAATAGATGTTTCATCAAAAACAACAGATTTATCAGGACTTTTGTATCATCAAATATGTTCTATTGCCGAAAATAATGCTATAAACCACATTCCTTTTACATATAGAGTCACCTTACTGATAGATGATATTACGTGTTATGAGGATATTCCTTATTTTGTCTACTGGATAGAGTATGGCAAGGGTTATGGAATATCAATCACTGCAACTTTACAGAGTCTTGAGCAGTTAAATTGTGCCTACGAGGAAACTTGCATTGCCATTTTAGAACATATAGACAAGCTTGTATTTTTAAGTGATGATTTTCTACTTTGTTTTGATAAGCAATTGAGTAAATATCTGGAATTTAAATATGGAAATGGTTTTCTTTCTGAACTAGAAGATATGACAAAAGAAGAGATAATGGTCTGTATAACAGACAAAGCTTATAAAATCTTGCAGAGAAAGGAGAATCTATGGCAGTAATGACAGAACGAGACCGAAAAAAAGCCGCTAAAAAAAGTGCACTACGGATTGGCGGCATTATCACTATTGTCTTAATGTATTTATGTGGCTATGCCGGTGGGATTATGCAAGATGAACATTTGGAGACAGGACAGGCAATGATAATGGCAATGGAACGAATCAGTACTTTTCACTTATTCTTTCCATTAAATCAACTTGCATTTACAGGTATGCTTCTCGCTATTTGTATTGGAGCATTTGTTATTTTCTATATGCATAATACCGCTTTAAAAAACTTTTCTTATAATCCGGATAAACTATACGGTGATGCTGGATTTCGAGGTGAAGAGGATAGAAAACAATATGATGAGAGATATGTTGACCACGGAAAATATATCGATCCTATCACCAAAAAGCCGGTTGAAACAGCAGACCCCAATATGATTGCCAGTAATGATACAAAATTGAGTATCAACGATAGGAAAACATTCCGAAACAACAACTTCCTTATTCTTGGTGGGGCCGGTACAGGAAAATCTCGTTTTGTGATCAAGCCGAATCTGTTGCAAGAAAACTGTTCTTATGTCGTGACAGACCCATCAGGTGAGATCATCGTATCCTGCGGAAAAGTGCTTAGTGACCATGGATATAAGATAAAGATATTTAATTTATCAAATATGGGGCATTCAAATACATATAATCCCTTTAATTATATAAGGGATGAAGCGGGAGTTCTGATGGTTATTGACTGCCTGATAAAAAACACAACAGGAAAAAATGAAAAAGGCGACCAGTTCTTTACAAATTCCGAAAAACTTTTATATTCCGCCTGTATCTTCTACCTTATTGATTTCGAAACCGATGAAAGTCGAAAGAACTTCTCCTCAGTTATGGATATGATCAATATGTCACAGGTAGATGAAAACAATCCAAGTTCTAAATCAGAACTGGATCTGATGTTTGAACAGATTGATCAAACATCACTTGCGGCGAAATATTATAAAGCTTTCAAACAGGCTGCTGGAAAGACATTAAAATCTATCATCATTTCCTGCGTTGTACGTCTTCAGTCTTTCATGACTCCGCAGGTAACACGATTGACCGGATCAGATAATATTAATTTAGCAAGTATTGGCGATGAAAAAACAATCCTTTTTATCATCACGCCGCAGGCGGACAGGACATTTGCTTTCCTTGCCAGCATGTTATATTCACAGTTATTTGAAACGCTCTATCATAAAGGGGAAACACAGAAATTAAAAACTGGAAGTGAGAGATTAACCTATCATGTACGCTGCCTCATGGATGAATTTGCCAACATCGGAGAAATTCCAGAATTTCCTAGCAAGCTGAGTACCATGCGTAAGTATAATATCTCTGCAACAATCGTATTACAGGATAATTCCCAGTTACAGTCCATGTACAAAGACGAATGGCGTACAATCATGGCAAACTGTGATTCAACTATTTTCTTAGGAAATGCCGAGCCAGATACATTAAAGTATTTTTGTGAAAAATTAGGAAATGAAACCGTTACAGCGCAATCGAGAGGTCGCAGTTATGGGAGTAAATCAGGTTCCTCTCAAAATTACCAGCAGGTAAAGAGAGAAACTTTAACTGCCGAAGAAATTGGACGTTTGCCCAACGATGAATGCCTGGTATTTTTACGAGGAGAACGTCCTGCAAGAGACAAGAAATTTAAATACGAAACTCATAAAAATTATGACCTTACTGGTGATGCACATTCTGAAAATAATTATGCTTATGATTCCATGCTGATTTATGATAACCAGTCCTTGAAAGGATTTTCATCAATTGCTGCTGCAAAAGTAGCGTCTATGGAAGAGGATATTTCAGAAGCTAAATCAGCAGAAGATGTATTTGATATTGACCCAAATTATTTATTAGACAATACTTATTTTTCGGAAGTCGAAGAAGAGCAAAATTTCTTGTTATTATCACAGGAATGTATCATGCAGATAGAAATGAGCAGTGATGATGTTCAGATCATCCGTTTTGCATCTGAGAGAAATATCGCCCCGCGTATTCTTCCAGACCTTGTTGAAAGTGTAAAGGTAGAAACGGGATTGGAAAAATTGATCATTATTGCAAATAATGGTGGGAAAGATACATACTGTTGTGGCACGGAAAATTTATGTACTATTATGGACAGCGAGTATGTAAAAGAGAAAAAAACAATGGGGAATACAATCCGAACAATGGTGTCCACTGATAATATAGATGAATATGTGGAAGAAATTCGGGAAGTACAAGCTGCATAAAAAAAGACTCATGCTATTTGGAGCATGAGTCTTTTTTTTCGTTATAGAAAACATCTTCCTACAAAAATTCTTATGAAAACCTCTGATTTATATTGAAAATATCCTGTCTTGTAGAAAAAATCTACATATTAAATGGGATTAAAAATATAAATGGAGGTTCTTAACATGAGAAAAAAATTAAAAAAAGTAGCGGCTATCGCACTTTCCTGCCTTATGGCAGCAGGGGTCATGACTGGATGTGGTTCATCAAAGGCTGGTATAGGAACAAAAACGAACGATGGAAATAAAGTCTTATTCCAGTATGATGGTGAAAAGGTTACTTTAAAGGAAGGGTGGCTTTATGCAAAATTGATCGCCGCACAGTACGAAAGCACTTATAGCAGCACCTATGGTAAAGATTTCTGGAAAATGGACATGGGGCGGGATAATAAAGGAAAGGAGCAGACATTTGAAAGTTACACAAAACAGCAGATTATTTCACAGTTAAAACAGCAGATTGTCTTAAACAAGAAAGCAGATGCGTATGGATGTAAATTAAGCGCAGCAGATAAGAAAAAATGTACAGAATCTGCCTTGTCTTATTATCAAAGCAGCAACGGAAGAACAGTTATGGATGAATGTGGATTACTCCGAGAAGATGTAGAAGAATTCTATAAAGAAATTTTATTAGCATCGAAAGTGAAAGATAAGATAAAGTCACAGGCAAACGCAACCGTAACGGAGGACGAAGCTAGAAAATCTACAGTATACAGAGTCGTATTTCCAACAACAATGACAAAAGATGGCATGGTTCAGTTAATGAACAAGAAAGAAGAGGCATCTGTAAAGAGAAAAGCGCAAAAAGCGTTGAAAGAGATTCAGAGCGGTAAAAAGACGATTAAAAAGATTGCAAAGGAACAGGGCTATACTAACACTGATGAATCTTATGCAGCTGGGGAGTCTGAAGAAGGCAAATCTTTTGAAAAAGAGATGAAAAAATTAAAAGACGGAGATTTGTGCAGTAAAGTTTTAAAATGTGATAACGGATATGTTATTGCGAAACTTGTTGCTTATACAGATAAGAAAGAAACAGCCAGCAACAAAAAGGTTCTCAAAGAGGAAAAAGAATCTAAATACTTCCAAAAAGTATATGAAAAATGGACAAAGAAGTTAGATAAAAAATGGTCTTATGAAAAGAATGTAGATCAGAAGTTATGGAAACAGGTGAAATTAAATGATGCGGATGATTCTTCGGAGGCAACGACAGAATTAAAAAAGCAGACTAAAAATGAAACGACAGAAAAACAAAAGACAAATTAAACATATTATATCAGAACGTACCCCGGAATCCTTCGTGGACCGGGGTCTTTTCTTACAAGAATTCTTAAAGATGCTATTTATCGTATCATTAAGAAAAGTTTTATGGAAGGAGGTAGTTTTATAAGAAAAACAAGGATCCTCCTACCCTCTAAATGAAATGTAGGTAGCGAGATGAATTGTATAGTTGACCTAGCGTCAGTAGTAGGCGGAGTGAAAACGGTATCCCCTGCTGACAAGAAGTAAGCACCGCCGGATTTTGCTCGGCAATCAGCCTTCGCGAGGATACCGGCTGGAGATTAAAACAATAAAATAAGAGAATAGGAGAAGTAAATTATGTATATTGTCGCTGTTATGATTGTCGCTGTTATAGTTGTTGCAGTATTTCTTTCTGTGGGTTATGTCAAATCTCCACCAAATACAGCCACTATTATTTCTGGTCCAGGAAAACAGCCGAGGGTATTGATCGGTAAAGCCGGCTTTAAGATTCCTTTTTTGGAAAGAGCAGACCGGATGGGTATTGGACAGATTGATATTGATATTGAGACGGAAGATTACATACCAACAAAAGATTTTATTAACATCCAGGTGGACGCTATCGCTCAGGTTGCTGTGGATACATCTCCGAAGAATATCGAAATCGCAATGCGAAATTTTCTTAACAAGAGTTCTGACGACGTAAGAAACACGATCACAAAATCTCTCCAGGGAAATTTACGAGAGATCATAGGCACAATGGAGTTAAAGGATATTTGCCAAAATAAAGCTGAATTTTCTGAGCAGGTAAAATCTAATGCCAAAGAAGATATCGCACAACTGGGTATCTGTATCTTATCTTTTAATGTACAAAATATTAAGGATAAGGATGGTCTCATTAATGACCTTGGAATCGATAATAGAGAACAGATCAGTAAATCAGCTTCCATTGCAAAAGCATATGCAAGTAAAGAAGTAGCTATCGAACAGGCAAAAGCAAATAACGAATCAAACATCGAAAAAATAAAAACAGATACAGAAATCGCTGAAAGAGAAAATGCATTGGCTATTAAAAAAGCAGCATTAAAGTTAAGTGAGGATACCGCCAGAGCTAAAGCGGATGCAGCATATAAGATACAGGAAGAGGCATCCCGAAAAGAAATAGAGGTTCAGGCACAGGAAGCAAATATTGCAAGAAGAGAAAAAGAGATTGAATTGCAGGAAAAAGAAGCTGCAGTTGCTGAAAAGAAATTGGATGCGGAAGTTCGTAAGAAAGCAGAAGCGGATAAATATGCGGAAATGCAGAAAGCCGATGCTGAATTATACAAGCGTCAGAAAGAAGCTGAAGCGAAATTATTTGAACAGGAAAAAGATGCGGCCGCTATTGAAGCCCGTGGACAGGCTGAAGCCCGTGCTATCCAGTTGAAAGGTGAAGCAGAAGCGAAAGCAATGAATTTAAAAGCAGAAGCGATGAAGAAGTATGGTGATGCCGCTATTACGGAAATGATCGTCAAAATCCTTCCGGATATGGCAAAAGCTATTGCAGAACCAATCAGTTCCATTGATAAAGTTACAGTGATCGGTGGTGATAGTAACGGAGTTTCTGATATGGCTGGAAATGTTCCAGCAGTCCTCACGAAAGTCATGGAATCAATGAAAGAGACTACAGGAGTTGATCTGAAAGGTATCATCGAAGCAAATAGTAAGGAGGCAAAAACAGATAGAAATATCACTATCCATGGATTGGAAAGAAATGATATTTCGGAAACTGTAGAACAGGAACTGGAAACTAAATAAGTAACAAGACAACTGGTGGTACATCTCAAAATTAAGATAGAAAGATGTACCACTTATTTGTTTAGAAAGGACGTTATAGATATGAGTGGAACAGCAAGTATTGCCGTAGGTATCTTAATGATTTTTTTATTCGGAATTGGATATATTGTTGGAAGATGTGTCACTTACGATGAAAAAGATAACTAGAAAAAAGGAGGAATATTATGCAGATTCTTGATGCAGCAAAGTATGTTGTGTATCTATCTTATTCAGGTCAATTACCCACCGCTTAGATCTCTAAAGAGATCTTGAAGCGGGGGCTTGCAAGAGCCATTTGACTAGCCTCAGTGATTTTAGTAAGTCTGTGCCGGGATGCCGGAGGCAGATACTGCCAGATGAACTACGTTATGAGTGTCATGATACCGCCCTGTGAACCCTAGCAGGGACTGGTATCCGGGCAACTGATCATGGCGTGGGAAGCCATACAGACCCGAAGGATCAAGCCTCATGACATTGGCGAAGGGACCTTACGCAGACATGCGGCAGGGACGGTTTCGTTCCCTGTATTATGTAAGAACAGAAAGGAGACTCTTATGAGTGTACTTGTGATCGGGCGCAATGGAAGGGCTTTGATGCCTACCAATCCAAGAAAAGCCCGTCTGTTACTGAAAAAGAAAACAGCTTCTGTTGTATGCAGGCATCCGTTTACCATTCAGCTATTGTATAAGACCGGATGTGCAACACAGGAAGGATGCATTGGTATTGATACTGGTTCACAGCATATTGGTGTTGGGATTACCTGTGGAGACAGAGTGATTCTTAAGGATGAACATGCGCTTCGTTCGTCTATGGAGAAACGTTCTCTGTTAGCGACAAGAACAGTAATGCGGCGTGGGCGTAGATACCGTAAAGTACGGTATCGTAAGCCGAAATGGAGACATCATACGAAACGCATGTATTTTGAAAAAGCAAACCGCAGAGGACAGCATTGGAGAAAAGTAAAAACAACCACACAGTCACCAAGACTAAAAGGATGGCTGCCGCCGTCACTGCAGTCGAAGTGTGACCATCATTTCCGTATCATTGACCGGTACCTGAAATACCTTCCGGATCCTATCACAAGAAATCTGGTGATCGAGGCCGGTCGGTTTGATATGGCCCGGATGAATGACCCAACGATACATGGAGAGATGTACCAGCGTGGACCGATGTATGATGCAGAAAACCTGAGAGCATATATTTTCGCAAGGGATAACTATCAATGCGCCTGCTGTAAGGCAAAAGCGGGGACTACCCGTAAGGCAGATGGGACAACAGTAAAGCTGGTTGCTCATCATATCCTGTTCCGCAGCCGAGGGGCAACAGATAATCCCAAATACATCATCAGTGTATGCGACCACTGCCATACAACAAAAGCACATCAACCCGGCGGGATCCTGTATTCCTGGATGGAAAACAATAAAAAGGTTGCCCGTGGATTAAGGGATGCTACTTTTATGAACATCCTGAGAAAGCGTTTATTTGCCAGATATCCACAGGCCGCATTTACCTATGGGAATATAACGGCAGCTGACCGAAAGCAGTTACGTCTTCCGAAAAACCATGCGAATGATGCGGTGGCTATCTCGCTGTTTGGGAAAGAGGCTTCTACTGTCAAGAATATCTGTCAGACTATGCATTACAAACAGATACGGAAGTCCAAACGCTCCCTGCATGAAGCAATCCCAAGGAAAGGAAGGAAGAACCCAAATACGAAGGCAGTCCGTAATAAGAAAAATACAACACAGGTGAATGGATTTAAGTTATGGGATAGTGTACTTGCTGATGGAAAGAAGCTGTTCATCTGTAGTTTTACTGGAACAAGTGCCTACTTAATTGATAAAAATGGCTGTTATATATCACAGCCCGGAAAAACATATAAACAATGTCCATTATCAAAACTGAAGCGGTTACATCCCAATGTTGACATCCTCCCACGGATAAATCCGTGGGATTCCTTAGATTATAACAACATCACCACTCCGTATAGGAGTGGATATAGTATGATTTTTCAGGATCTTGCCACCATAGGGGTTCCGCATCTAGGATGGTACTTCCTGGCAGCTGGGCAGATGCCGGTGCCCATTTCTCTATCTTAAAATCCAAAACATTGTTTCATGGATGACCCGGATGCTTTCATCCGAGTTATTTCTTTTTCTTGCATTACGATAAAATCAGCAAATTTCTTATTACACTTCCTTCTATTAGCGTGGCTTAGATCATTCGTTGTGTTACTGATCAAAAAAGCACTGTACAGGTCTCTCTGTACCGTATGCCCTCCAATAATCTTTGTTCTCTGGTTCAATGGGGTTTTCTTATTTTTATTCTCAACGTGGTCATACTGGCTCGCACAAAATGTCCGGGTGTTTATCTCACGGTAACTCCCGTTATACAGCTGTACTTTTTGCTGCAAGATATGCAGGAACATAGCAGGGGCACGGGAGCCAAGTGAACGTCCGAATCGTTTCTTCCTCTTGTATTTATATATCTTGCGAGTAGAGCCATCTTTTTTCTTCACCTCTGACAGATGTTCCTGCCGGGCTGTGTGTTTTGAGCGCTTCTGAAGTCCTGCGTAATTCATCTTTTCTACAAGAAAGTGCCGGGAGTCTGCCAGAAGTGTATTGCACAGTATCTCATGGGATTGCTTGATATATGCCGATTTCTTCCGATACAGACTCTTTAAGCGGTCACGGTTCTTCCGGTAGGTATGGGAAAATCTCCATGGGTCATGGTTTTGCTTATTGATTGTTCCGTCTGGCTTGTATTTCTTTGGGTTCATTGCCCGCTTAGAGCGGTCCATCGACTGCTGCAGGCGATAGATTGCCTTCTCATACTGTTTTGTCTCCGGAGCAAGTTCTGTGAGGATGACTTTAGTCTCTGAGACACCGGCTATCGTGGAGGTTCCTGGGTCTATCCCCATCGTAGAATCCCCGGTCTGTTTAAGTTTCTTCGGTGCATCCCCTTTTAATACAAGGATCACATAATACCTCCAGCCAGTGGAAAACATCTTCCGGTGGATCTGGCAGTAGGAGATAGCCGATGATAAACTGGCTTCTATGTATTGCCTGTCCTTCTCCCTTTTAGGAAGTTTACAGAACATCGACAGACCAAGCCAGTCTACAGTCAATGTATCTTTGTCAAACTTAGCTCCATTGGTATTTGTCTTCCCGCTGATTGTAGTGAAATCCCGGTTCTTCTTAAAATGAAGCTGTTTCCCGTTACCAAACAGGACTTTTTCTACGCCTCTCCAGACATTCGATGCCTCTTTCTGCACCTGCTGAGAGGATAAAAGCTTCTTATACCGTTTCCCACATACTTTGATATAAGACTGAAGCCCAGCTTCGGTCAGTCCCATCCTCTGTCTGAAAGAAGACATTTTCTGCAACAGAGCATCTTTTCTGGAATCCGATTCTTTTGTTGGTTTCTTTATCTTGGATAAAGCACGGTACTACGTAAGTATCCCCTGATACTCCTTGTTATGTTCCAGCTGGCATAACAGCTTCTTCGCATGTTTCACAAGGACATTATGGATATGGGAAAGGGCATAGAATCTTCGTGTGATCTCCTTTCTGTCATATGCAGTTGTCTTTAATCGGAGTTGTAAAGTATGCATCGTTCCTCCTAATGCTTCTTCTATATATCGCTGTTTATTAGTAATACAGTTGTTTTGGTACGTCTATATCTTTTATTTATAGATTTATTATATCATATTTTAGAAGATGTTTTGATATAAAACCTCTTCTAAAATACATATTAAAAGCGATTCATCCCACCGCTAAAGCAGTGGGCTTTCTCTTACGATCTCTGTAACTGGCTAATGGCATAAATGGCGATTCATCTCTCCGCCTGCAGAGGCGGGAGACTTCTCGCTAGTTGAGTTAAATCAGATATTGGTAAAATTAAAAAGATATAAAAAGAATATGATAGAATTTCTTTTAAAAATTAATCATCAATGGTATACTCTTATCTAGGAAGTTGAAATATGGCGGTCTCCCCTTTATTAAATCATGGAGGGGCAACCCTCCGGAAAGGAGGGGATGCCAATGGTTACATATGAAAATCTTTTTGCATATACCATTGTGTTGATAACCTTAGTTGGAATCTGTTATCAGATTTTTAAGGGAAAAAAATAAACCGCCACTCTAACCCTTTGGCGGTTTATTCTGTAAAATAAAACTAACGGGGAGAATGTTTCAACTTCCCTTTTTCTATATTTACTGTATCACACCTTAAACCAAAATGCAATAAAAAGAATCGAATTCTTTTCTTCTAAAAGTTTCTATTAATTTTGGCGGAGTACCATGCCCATAGAAACAACTACATCGCATGAACGTAGATGTTTTGTGAATCTAAATCTTGTGATTTAATTCTTTTGAGTTTAATTTTTATAAAGAAGAATCAGATTTTTATTATTTTGTTAAATTTTGTATTGACATATTGAAATATATAGTGTATGTTTGATTTATACAAGATGTGAATAATATTAAACTTACGCGTGAATGAAATTAACAAGGAGGACTGTATGGTAATTGATAAAGAACTACTTGCTCTTAGTGATGTAGCAAATATATGCGGTACCAGTAATAGCAATGTTTCAAATTGGAGAAAAAGAGATAATAGTTTTCCAGTACCGTTTGCAGAAACATCTGCAGGGCCGATTTGGAAATCCGAGGATATTGTTGAATATTTGCATCAGAAAAAAAAATATGATGCAATATCAACAGGAAATCTTAAAACGAAAACGATTTCAATTATTGGTAGAGCACGGAGTGGAAAATCATTTTTGGGTTCCCGGTTTGTTATGGACAAGGTTGGGTTTGTTAAGTTGTTTTGTGGTAATAGCAATGATAAAACAGTATGTCCGATACATATTAAGATTTCAGAGTCGATATTGCTAGAGAGTTTTTCTTTTCATACAAATTTTAATTCTATTTACAGTGATTCGGATTCTGAAACAATAGCTCTACTTAGAGAAAAAATAAAGAATTTAATGAAGGGTTCGTATAGTCAGGAAGACATTTATCAGATGAATGAAATTGAGGAAGTAATTAGAAAAATTAGAGAAATTGAAAATGACTACCAAAATAGAAAGAAAGTTTCTATCTATATTGATACATATCAAAAACCTAGTTTGTTTTGTAAAGAATTGTTAAGAGAATGCGGATTAGGTAGTATTCAGATAATCGATACTCCGGGGGTTTCAGGTAATGTTGAACCCGAACGTATCGTTAAATCCGACATGTATATTTTTTTGGTAAAACCTGACAATAGTGACGAAGCTCAAACATTAAAAAAGATAGTAATGCAAATAAAAGCAGATGTAGCAACTAGTAAAGTTGCATTTTTATATAAAAAAGAAGGACTATTTTTTACAAAGGAAAAATATGAAGAAGCACAAAATACGGTGAAGAATGACATGATAGCTTTTTCTGATTTATTTTCTGATTTAAAAGGAAGCATCATTGCTACGGAGTTGGATGTGCTAAATCCATCAAGTCATTGTATCCTTTTTCCAACAATGGGTGAAGAAGTGAGTCCACCAGAGGAACTGTTTTTGCAAGCTATGAGAGAGAAACTTATAGAAGCATTCTTGCCAGAAGATACAGATAAAGAAGATAAAGAATTTCAGAATATAATACTTGAAAAGAAAGATTCAGCAAAAAAGTTAGTTATTGATATTATGAATAACATAACACCACATGATTTAAAAGATGGGACTGATAATTATGGATTGGAAGATATTATAGCAGAAAATCATAATCGAGTCATGACAAAAGACCATTACAGATTACATAGCGACTTAGATGCCGCATATGACAGAGAAATTAAATTACTGGATGAATATTTTTCAAAATTTAAACCTGATGATTACAAGGACGAGTGGCAACAGAAGATTATAAAGTATATTTATAAAAGATTGACACAAAGTGTTAGGCAAGATAGAGGCTTGGGAGTTGGTACTCATCCATGGGAGGAGCATCCTGCAAGAACAATGTTAGTGGAGGAGTCGATACTTGCTGATAAAATTCTTGTAGGTATCAATCCTGAAGAAAAATGGATGATGAATGAACCATATAAAAAAGCTTTTAAAGATAATAATATTACAAGTTCTACATGGAATTATGTTGGATGTGTAAATGATATCGATGCAATAATCAAATTAGAAATTATAAAAAATCACTTGTCACAAATAGAAGTATACACTCGTCAAGATCTAGTATTATGTAGATATATAGGCGGTTTAAGGCAAATAGCGCAGTACAAGATATTAAAATTAATGGGAAAAGAAGATACTGTAGCGATGGATATATTAAGAGAGATGCCATTTTGTAATTCCTCTGAGTCTTCAGCACAAGACAGTTGAGATCAGATGGCAGTTTTTCTGAAAGTCCCATTCCCTGTGCCCAATCACATAAGCTGCGGCACAATAAACCCCTCATTAAACAAAAAATATACATATTAGAAACAAATAACTGAAAGATAAAAGTGAGGGGTTTATATGACAAATGAAGAAAAATTATTCGATTACATAAAAACGAAAAGGGGTAGAAAACAATCTTCATTAGGATCAATAAGTTATGAAGAGAGTATAAAAGCGCATTATCTTTCAGGTGGTTGTCCAGTAATTATGCCACAGGTTTGGGGAGACTGGAATGCTTATCGTATTGGTCACATGATATTTTTTTCTGATATTAAAAGAACAAAAATAGAACGTGTATTTCTTTTAATGAAAGATAGCTTTAAATTTGAGGATTCAAGATTTCCAGTCATATGTCACTACCAAAAGATATTGAACAGATCAGTTTCGGCTTTAGAAATAGAATTAGAAGATGAAGATAAAACTTTGCTGCAGCAAATTCCTATATTTTCTTTTGTGGGCAAATCAATTTCTTATACTGTCTTTGGATTTATATTTTGGCAGATGGGAGAGAAAAAAGAAAGGTTTCCTTCGCACATATATCATATTAGGACAGAAAAAATATGGCAGGCACGATCCGCTATAGGAAAATATATTGTTCCCAGACGAAAATATAAAGATGTAGAGGAAATGCTGGAGAGTTTTAAAAATACATCTAAATACAATTTAAAGAAAAAGCATTGTCCACTACGAACAAGTAATTCCTAATTCAACATAATTTAATAAAATGATTGTGGTATAACTCCATCTGAATATAGTCCTCCTAGATTAAGATGGAGTTATACCAAAGAAATTAGATGTAAACTCCAAAATCACTGAATTGTAATAAAGGACGCATTGATTTTCCGCCAAAAACACAATCATAAAACACTTTTATATTTCGCACAATAATATAATTTAAGAAACTGTTCAAATCAACAAGTGCAGAAATAATCTCATCACTATGTAAATGGATTACCGGAAGTTTTTTATTTAAAGAAAATGCTTCCGCTTCTATATATCGGTGTCTTCCATCCAGTATCATATCATGTTCTAATGGTTGGTAAAATGCGATTAGTATTTCCTGATATGTATGAGGATATTTTGGCTTTATATTTTTTCTTATTTCTTTAAAACTACGTTCTTCCGATGCCTTAATATCAATTTCACAAAATTTTTTGATTTTTTCTGCTGCCATGTATTCTATAATTTTATCACTAATGAGTGATTCATATATATATCCGATATCCCACGTTAAATTAAAATAATGTTCATTGGCTGGCGGTATTGGAAAACAATGTGTATTCCAAATTTTAGGTTTATCTTTTGGATAGACAGGATTATTTTGTTTTAAATTTCCATATTTTAAGTATACTTTCTGATATAGTGTTAATTCTGATAAGATTATACCTATATATTTTGTGCCTGTAGTAAAAAATATCCTTTTTAAATATTCCAAATATTGTATCATGATATTATCCTCTCAATTTTTATCTCGATTTAAGTAAATTATAACAAGATTCGCTTGAAAAGCAAAGTTATTCTTATTAGTAGAAAAACTTATATATAAAAGAGGTCATTAAAGCTTTTTATCTCAAAATTTTCCTCATATTAATCACGCCAGATATTTCCGCTGAATTCGATTCTGTGGTATAATGTTACTGACTCCAAAATCAAGGGGAAAGTATTTATCGTATCAGTGGATAATTTCTTACAAAAATTCTTTTTATGTGGGATATGGTACGATAAGAGTGGTCGAAAGACCGAGAAAAATTAAATAATGAAGGGAGTTTTTGCTATGAAAACAAAAGCAACAAGTAGAATCTTTAAACAGACATTTGCATGGGTACTGGCATTGATGATGATTTTTTCCGTATTTCCGGCAACCCAGGTAAATGCAGCAACAAAGCCTAAACTGAGTAAAACAAGGATTACCATGACAGTCGGGCAGAGTAAGAAACTTAAGGTGAAGGGTATCAGCAAGAAACGGGCCAAACGTATCAAGTGGAAATCTTCTAAGAAAAAGGTTGTTACTGTTACAAAGACCGGAAAGCTCAAAGCTCGCAAGGCAGGCAAGGCTGTGATCACTGCAAAAGTAGGTAAGAAAAAGCTGAAATGCAAAGTTGTGGTCAAAAGGAAGCACAAAAAATCTACGAAGAAAAAAGAATCGAATTCTTCGTCTAAAAAGATGTGGTTAAGCAAAACAAGTGTGACTCTTCAGGCTGGTAGCGGTGTTGATTTAGTTTTGCATAATGCAAAAAATGTTGTAAAATGGTCCAGCTCTAATAAGAAAGTAGCATGGGTTGAAAGAGATACTACTTATAAAAATCATGGGGCTGTTCAGGCAGTAGCCAAAGGTACAACTGTTATCACAGCAAAAGTTGATGGAAAAACTTTCAAGTGTCATGTAAAAGTTATTGCAGATGATTATCATGCCAGTGAAGAAACTGAAGCAAAGATAAAGCAGGCTTTAAAAATAGTCAGCAATAGCATGTCAACACAGGAAAAAATCCTAAAATTAACCATTTGGACTTGTGATCATTTAAAAAGAGCTTACGGAGAATACTGGTCATATGAGCCAGAGAATACTGTAAACTGTATTTTAAAGGGTAAAGCAACACAATATGGCTACAATGATTTCCTGGATGAATTACTTTCTAGCGCAGGAATTAAAACCATGTATGTGAATGAATCTTATGGTGGAGCGAGATTAAAAGTTTCAATAGATGGAAAGTGGTATAACTTAGATGTTTATCGTATGGACCCTTCTACACAAGATTCTTCTGGACACGGACTGTGGAGTTATTCAATGCCATTCTTTTTATTTTCCGATGCGGAGGCGTATAAATATCATTCCCAGTATTATAGCAAACCAAGTAAGGAATTTGAAAAATACAATCCTCCTGCTACAAGCACAAGATTTGATTTTCTAAGTATGATTGTTAGCAAAGGAAAAGAAGATAATCCTGTGGATTTTGAAGTCAATCCTGAATATTTCATGCAAGCATATACAGAAGATTGTGCAGGTAATCAGTACAATCCGTGGGTAACCGGAACATGGCGTAACTATTAAACAAAGCATCAAAAACTGAATATAGATAGGTATATGTATATAAAATTTTATTAATGCTATACAGATAGCATTTGGGAGCCATGCGTGGCTCCTTTTTTGTTTTTCACAAAAAACATAAAATTAAACAAATTAAATGTAGTAAAATTTCCAAAGATAGAATATCAATATAAATTTTTATAAACATGCGAGAAAAGAGGATAACTATGAGTATTCAGAAACTAATAGATACATATGCACATTGGTTAAAAGAAGAAATAGTCTTTAAGAAGATGGGAGAATTTTATGAAATAACAACCCCATTTTATAATAATGCAAATGATTGCATTCAGATATATATACGGCTGGAGGGAGAGACAGTATTGTTTACAGACGATGGCTATACTTTGAATCCATTATACATGACCGGATTCCAATTAGCGCCTGCTCAAAAAAAAGCGTTGGATTCCATATTGCGACAATATGGAGTAACTTTAAATGGTAATGCGCTTGAAACAAAGTCTAGTATAGAAACATTTGCTCAAAGAAAACATTTGTTTTTGCAAGCAATCATGCGTGTAGATGCCTTTTTATCAGATGTATGTCTCATGACATAAAATTTGTACATATTATTAGAGAATTTATAAAAGAAGGAGAGATGTAAAGTGACCGAAACTTGCTGTAATATTACGCCATTTCATATTAAAGATGAAAATAAAGAAAAACTTTCAAAAACTATTATCTATGCAGATGAAAAAGCTCTCGATGCATTAGGAGAAAATCGAAAAGTGAATGTAGAACTTGGACGTCCGGGAAAAAGTTATATTATTAGAAGATATATAATAGGTAATAATATTATATATATGAAAAATAATACAATCACAGAAATTTTAAAAAAGAGATAAACCATAAAATTCAAAATTCATTGTTTCGATGTTCTTTTTTTGATCATAAAAAGATTTCATTTCACTTAAGTTGTTTAAAATGATATATTTTACCAAATCAAATGCTGTTGGGATACAATCCATTATGTCTTCGCTATTAAGATAAGAAAAATTTATTAGCTGATTTTTCTTAAATTTTTTAAATTCTATGTAACGATGTCTCCCATCGAGGATTAAATTTTTATGCATAGGTTTAAAAAATATTGTTAAAATATTATTATATGTATGAGGAAATATATTTTTTACAGAATTATATATTCTTTTTATCTCTTCTTGAGACTCTTTTAAATCAGATGAAAAGATTTTTTCAAAATCTTTTAGGCTTATATATCTTGTTGTGTTAAACTTCAAAAATTTTTTATAAATCAAGTCAACATCCCAAGTAAGGTTGACATTTTCATTAGTTGGAAAATAAAAACAATGTGTATCTCCATGATTAAGTATTCCTGTATAAATTGGACTTGGACAAGAAGTATTCTTATAGTGTGTATACATATTTTTGTATAATTGTATCTGTTCTACAAAATAATCTGCATTATGCTTTTTCATGTCTTTTTCAAACAAATCTAAATATTTTATCATGTTGCCCTCACCTTTTCTTATTTTATCAAATTAATAGTAATATAACAGGATTCCATACATAAGTAAAGCAGTTCGTGTCTTTAAAAAAGAAGTCATTATGGCTTCTTTTTTTATTTCTATCATAAAAAGGAATTCGATTCTTTTTTCCATCTTCCTTTCAAAAAATCAATTTTACATATTAGGTGGGACTGTGATGGAGCAGTCAGAAAGGAGGATGTCTTATGAAATGCCGAGACAGACCAAATCCATAGACTTATAAAGCAAACAAGCTTGGGTGCTTTATATAGCACTATGGTACCGTACCTTGAAAATTTTATAAAACATAACAGGAGGTCATTTATGTTTAGAAGTCTGAAAAAAATCGCTTCTGTCGTAATGGCTACGGCAATGGCTGTGACGACAGCAGTGCCAGGAACAGCGATTGTTGCTAATGCTGAAACAACGACAATAAAGACTCGTGTAAAGAATTCTGATAAGAAGCAGAATACGATTAATGCGGCAGATATGAACAAATTAAGTATCAATACAGAAAATGCAACTGTTACTTATTCTTCTAGTCTTGCTACTGATAATGCAGCAGCTAAATGGGCTAAGAAAGAGATGAAAGACAGCGAAAAACCTAAACTTGGTACCCCGATTGCGGGTAAGTTAAATGCCAATAAAATCAATGACTCTAATAATGGATATTGGATCAAATATTCCGGTATAACTCTTAATGGAGCAGAAAAAGGAGAAAAATACGATTTAAAAGTATCTGTAGAAGAAGCTCATGGAGCTATTAGTGGAGCAGATGGACCATACATTGCATTTCACAAAAAATCCCCAACAAGTATCCGATATAGTGGGTATCAGTGGATTGTTGTTACTTATACATTAACAGATGCAGGAAAATCTACTTTAGCATCTACATGGAAAGGTAATATGACATTCTGGGACATTGACTCTTATCAGGGATTAGAGATTCGTACTCCAGGTCGTGTTACTTGGGCTGGACTTTCAGATGATTCTCATTTAGGTTTTAATATCCCAGATAGTAGATTACCATCAGCTAGCGTAAAAGATAACACCGTTTATTCCAATAATGGACATGATGCAACAGATGGAGCTATAGGAACACATGCGCAGCAACATGCTTTGTATCTTCAAACTCAATTAACGCCAGCTAATAACAAAATGAAAATCCGTTTTTTTACAGGTGGAAAAGACGGTAAACAACCAAATGGGGTCTTTTTATCTTTTGATGCCCGTAATAGATCTGGCAATAGTCCTACGATTATTAATTTTCCGTTAACTAAAACCGTTAATGGAAAATCAGATGTTACGTTAGCTAATTCGTCTGATTCATTCGAATATACCTTATCTACAAAGTGTGGTAATGCGGTTGGAAGTCAAATAAAAAGTTTTGTTTGGAATGATACATTGGAAAGCGTTCTTGAATTTACAGGAAATCCTACTGTAATTAGAGAGAGGGATGGAAAAACTGAAAATGTGACGGGAGATTTTACCGTTAAAACAAATGGACAGGTGTTAACAGCTACTGCAAATAAACTCACTGATGATGAAATGCGTGGTAAATTTACACTTCATTTCCATGCAAAAGTAAAAGCGGGGGCTAACCTTTCCAAATATCTTAATGCTGATAAAACAGAAGTTGTTATCCCTAACAAGGGTACGTTAACAACAAAACAGGATAGTGGAACAAAGACTAACACATCCAATACTGTCAATGTCCGTATGAAGATGGCAAAACTTGCTGTTGACAAAGTCGTAGACCAGTATGAACATAAAGTGGGAGATACTGTAAACTTTACGATTACAACAAAGGAAACAGGAAATGCAGCAGATGCAGCAAATGTAGCTGTAACAGATACCATTCCTTCTGAGTATAAGATTACTGGTGTAAAAACAGAAGGTGTTGAAGCAAATAGTTCTTTCTCTGGACAGGATGTTAAGGTAACAGCCGCTTCCCTTCCAGCAGGAAAAGAGTTTAAGACGATCGTTACTTGTACTGCATTGGAGAGCGGAAACGCAAAAGAAAATTACAATACTGCAAAAGCTACAGCAACGAATGCCATTGATGCTGTGCAGGATGATGCTGAAGCTTATACAAACAGCGGCGAATTATCTATTGATAAAGTCGTAGATAAGTATGAGTATGAGGTGGGTGATACCGCAAACTTTACCGTAAAGGTAAAAAATAACAAAGGTATTGCCAAAAATATTACTATCGTAGACACACTTCCAGAAGGCTTAGAGCTTGTTTCTGGTTCTTTAAAGATGAGCGGCGTACCTGATTCCGTGACAGAACATGTTGCCGGAACAGCAGACCCAACCAATAAATTGAATCCAGAACTTCGTAATGAGACAGCAACATCAAAAGTTACGTCCAATATTGCAGCAGACGGAAACGGATACAAAGCAACTATCTCCGCTCTGCCAAAAGATGCGGAAGTAACGATCACATTTTCTGCTAAGACAACAAAAGCCGGGAATGGTAAAGAAATCGTCAATGTCGCTTCTGCAAAAGCAGATAATGCAGATGAAGTAAAAGACGATGCAGAACTTTACATCAATACGGCAGACCTTTCGATCGCAAAGAAATATATCAATGAGTATAAAGCAAAGAAAAAGGATAACCGAGCAGATAATGAATTTCGTGTATACGAAAAAGAAACAGGAAATGAATTAGTAAAATATCAGGTAGATGTGACATCAAACGGTGTAGATGGCACAGTAGCAAAAGATGTAGACATTTCTGATATCAGTTTACCAGATGGACTTATCTTAAATTATGATGATATCCAGATCGTAGAGACAACAAAAGATGGTAAAACAGTAGCCTTTAAAGCCGAAGGCGGTAAGGGAACAACTATCAAATATCATGTTGCTGGAACAGCGGATGAAACAAATAAGTTAAATCCAGATAAATATAACGAAACCGAAGACCGTACTCCTGAGATCACTCTGGAAAAGAGCGGTAACGGATGGAAGTTAAAAGATACTTATCTTGCCTCCGGCAGCAAACTGACGATCATTTATACCGGCAAAGCAACAGAGATTGTTAATGGTACAGAAGTAAGAAATACTGCAAAAGCAACTGCTTCCAATCTTGAAAAAACAGATGGCAAAGCAAAAACAGTAAAAGCTGATGCTCTTGTATATATCAACAGTCCTCGTCTTGTTATCACAAAGAAAGCGGATAAGGAAAAATATGCGATCGGTGATACGGTTACTTACAAAATCGATGTTACAAACTCCCAGATCGGTACAGTCGCAAGAAACCTTGTAATTGATGATGATATCCAGACAGAAGGTGTCGAACTGCAGAAAGCCAGCATTGTGCTGATGGATGCAGAGGGTAATGTCATTAAGAAAGAATCTTATGACGAAGCCATTAAGAACAACACCTTCACATTAAAGACAAAGAGACACCTTGTAAAAGAAGGAAATTATAGTCTCTGGGATCTTGAAGCTGGAAAGAAACCGGAAGTGCAGAAGACATGGAACCCTGTAGGCGTTACAAAGGAAACAAAGCTTCAGATTGAATACCAGATGGTCATCACTGACAACAATCTTGCTGGTAAAGAGATCAAGAATGTAGCCAATGCCGTATCTGATGAAGCTTTAAAAGTAACGACAGATGCAACTGTTACACCAAACGGCCCATCTATCACACCGAATAAAGACTCAGATAAAGCAACGTATTACTTAGGCGAAGAAGCACAATATACGATCACAGCCAGACAGAGCCGTGAAAATGTAACTGCTGAAAAGGTTATCATCAAAGACCAGTTCGACCAGAAAGATAACTTCCTTATTAAAGAAGGTTCTTTCCATGTAACATTTAATGGTAATGATATCACAAAAGATGTTAAGATCACATTAAATGAAGCAAAAGATGGATTTACTATCGAAACTGGAAAAGACCTTACAGAAGCAGATACGATCAAAGTAACATATCGTGCGACCCCACAGGCAGCATCCGTTGGAAAAGAGACAACAAACTCTGTTCTTATCTGGGGAAGCAATGCACCACAGGTACTTGCTACAAACAGAGTAAAGACAGAACCTGTTACACCGGAACTTTCTATCACAAAGAAATCCGATAAAAGCGTTTATTCTATTGGAGAGACTGGACACTACACTGTAGTAGTCAGACAGACAAAGAAGAATGCGACAGCAGAAAATGTTGTTATTGCTGATGCCATGCAGGTAGCCGGAACAAAGATCAGCAATGTTAAGATCATGAAAGGTGAGGAAGACATTACTGAAAAAGCAGAGATTTCTGTGAAAGATGGAAGCTATTCCATCAATACAAATGAAAACCTTGCAAAAGATGAAACATTCACAATCACATATGACGCATTATTTGAATCTGATTCCTTAGATGGAAAGAAAGTGAAGAATATTGCCGATGCGAAAGCGGATAATGCAGATGAGGTAAAGGCTGATAATGAAGTAACCCTTCATGCACCAAACCTTACTATCACAAAATCTTCTGATAAGAAGGTTTACAATCTTTCCGAGACTGGACATTATACTGTAAAGGTAACACAGGATAAGAAAGATGCAGAAGCAATCAATGTAAGGATCAATGATGCACTGCAGGTTAAGGGCGTAAGCATTGTAAAAGATTCTGTTAAGATTGCTGATACTACTGGAAAAGACATCACAAAAGATGTCAAGATTGAGACAAAAGATGATAGCTACTCTATTAACACTGGCAGAAACTTAGCGTATGGTGAATCTTTCACTGTAACTTATGATGTGGTATTTAAGGATGCATCTTTAGCAAATAAAGATATCCCTAACGTAGCTGAAGCTGTTGCAGACAATGCAAAAGCAGAAACAGATAATACCGTTACACCAGTTGATATTGAAGACGGACTTACAGCTATCAAAACGGCAAATCCAGAAAGTGGATCTGTTGTAAATACAGGTAATGAAATCACTTATAACATCACTGTCACAAATACTTCGAAAGAAGATAAGAAGAATGTAATGATCCGTGATATGGTTCCAGAACTTACGGAATATGTATCTGGTGGAACTCTTAAGACTATCAGTGGCAAATCTTATGTTACTTTCTTAGTTGATACTTTAAAGGCAGGAGAGTCTAAGACAGAATCCTTTAAGGTAAAAGTAACAGGAACAGGACTTGCAACAATCAAAAACGTAGCACAGGTAAAAACATCTGATGAGCCAGATAAGCATTGGGAAGATGATGATTTTGTTGATACCAATAAAGTTATCCACACCATCCCATATATCGTAACAGAAGTTGTTCCTGCTCTTTCAATCGAAAAATCATCTGATAAAGAGACATACAGCGTAGGCGATACTGGACACTATACTGTAAAGGTAAGTGAGACAGAAAAAGATGCGGCTGCAAAAGATGTCATCATCAAAGATGCGATTGAAAATAATGCAGCAGATATCTTAACAGATACAATCAAGATCACAGATCCTGATGGAAAAGATATCACAAAAGAAGTAGAAATCAAATCTACAAAGAGCGGCTATACTATTAAGACTGGCAAAGATTTAAGCTATGGTAAGGCATTTACCGTAACTTATGATGTGAAGTTTACAAAAGCGTCTGTTGCTAATGAGAAAGTACGAAATGTAGCAAAAGCTACTGCCGGAAACTTTACAACAACGACAACAAAGGATGTAACTCCGGGAACTTATAAGGATGAAAACGGAAATGCACTCTTTGAGATTGTAAAAGATTCTGACCCAGCAAATGGCAGCACTGTCAATGTGGGGGATGATATCAAATACTCTATCAAAGTAAAGAACACATCCGAAAAAGACATCTCAAACATCCATATCCTTGACGCTGTACCAACCGGCACAACATACAAAGATGGCGGGGATGTAAAAGATATCAACGGTGTATCTTATGTTGCATTTACGATCGATACTTTAAAAGCAGGAGAAGAAAAGACCGTATCCTTTACGGTAACTGTTAATGAAAGTGCTGACAAGCAGGTTGCAAACAAAGCGTTAGTAAAAGTAACTGACAAAGACGATGATACTGATTTAAGCTCCTATCAGGAGACAAATGAGGTAACCCATCCACTGCCATCATGGGTAGAGGATGATAACGAAGTTACTGTGATCGCTCCAAGCTTAACTATCCAGAAAGCATCTGATAAAGATGTTTATCAGGTAGGCGAAGTTGGACATTATACAGTAACAGTAGGACAGGATACAGAAAATGCAGTTGCAAAAAATGTTGTTATCAAAGATGCTTTACAGGTAAAAGGTGCTGAGATCCAGACAGCTACAATCAAGATTGTAGATACAAACGGAAAAGACATCACAAATAAAGTAGATAACATCACAAAGGATACATCTGGTTACACAATCGAGACAGGAAGAGACCTTGCCTTTGGCGAGACATTTACTGTGACATATGATGTATTGTTCAAAGATGGCTCTTTAGCAGGACAGGCTGTAAAGAACATCGCAAAAGCAAAAGCGGACAACGCATCTGCAAAAACAGACAACGATGTGACACCGGTTACTGTAGAAGACGGACTCACTGCATTAAAGAGTGCCGAGCCAGCTTCCGGTACACAGGTTAAAGCCGGAGACGAGATCACATACAATATTGAAGTAACAAATACTTCTAATGAGGAAAAGAAAAACGTCCTCGTTCTGGATGCTGTACCAGACAAAACAACTTATGTTGAAGGTTCTGGCGGTAAATTAGTCGAGATCAGCGGAAAATCTTATGTATCTTTCACTGTTCCAAGCGTAGCAGCTGGAGCGTCAGAGAGCGTTTCCTTTAAAGTAAAAGTAGCTGATACTGTAACAGATGATGATGTAATCACAAATGTTGCACTTGTAAAGAAAGCAGATAAGGAGAATCCAAAAGATCCTTCTTCATGGACACCTGATAGCTTCGTACCAACAAACGAAGTAAAACACCCAACATCTGATTGGGTAGAGACAGAAAAAGAAGTTACAGTAGATGGTCCGGAAATGGCTATCGAAAAAACATCTGATAAAAACGTTTATGGTGTTGGCGAAACAGGTCACTATACTGTAAAACTCAGCCAGACAAAAGAAAATGCTGAAGCAAAGAACGTCATCATTGAAGATGCCTTACAGACAGAAGGTGCTGAAATCCTTTCTGATACGATCAAAGTATTGGATACAAAGGGTACAGACATCACAAAATCTGTCCAGATCGCAACTACAAAAACATCATACACTATTAAAACTGGTATGAATCTTGCAAAAGATGAATCCTTTACTGTTAATTACGACGTTAAGTTCACTTCCAAGTCCCTTGTAGGCAAGAAAGTGAAAAATATCGCAATTGGTAAAGCAGATACTGGTGAAGTAACAACTGACCATGAAGTTGACGTTGATAAGGGTACGGACCCTCGTTTAGTAGTGAAAAAGACATCTGATAAAGATTCTTACAAAGTAGGCGGGCAGGGACAGTACACTATCACTGTAACAAACGACCGTAAAGGTACTGTTGCAAAGAATGTAGTCATCAAAGATGCCTTACAGACAACGGGAACTGTCATTGATGAAAAGAGCATTAAGGTTACTGGTCCAGATGGAAAAGAAATCAAAAAAGCTACGATCAAGATGACAAAGAACGGATTTACCGTTAAGACAAAATCCAACTTAGAGGGTGAAAAATCCATGAAAGTAACTTATAAAGTAACTTTCAAAGATGCATCCCTTGCTGGAAAGAATGTAAAGAACGTGGCAACGGCAACTTCCGATAATACAAAGCCAGGAAAATCCACGAAGACTGTCAAAGTTACAAAAGCTACTCCGAAGAAATCCACACCAAAGAAATCTTCCGGAAAGAGCAGTGGAAACAGTGGCAGCGGAACTTCCTCCAATGGTGGAAGCAATGGCACATCAAAGACTGTTAAGACAAGCGATATCATTTTTATGGCATTGATTGGAGCAGCGGTTGTATTTTGTGTCAGCGGCGTTGTATATGTCATTAAGAAGAGAAAAAGAATCTAACATTTAGATTTATTTTTTACACCTGCGGGAAACCGCAGGTGTTTTTTTTCATCAAGGATATCCAGTACTATACACTTGCTTCTAAAGCGGCAAAAGAAGCCGCTTCTAAAAGTAAAGTGGATATATCTAATGTGTTTGCCCACATTGAAAGATTGGCATCCGATGCAGAAAGAGAACGACAGAATATGCAGTCTTTGCGCGAATCTTGGCGCAAAGAAAAAGAACGGAACGAAAAGCTAGAGAAAGAAATCATTCAGCTTAAAAAAAAGAATAAAAAACTAATGAAGCAATTGGAAGAATACAAAGAATTGCAGGTAAAGCAACAACAGCCAGAATATCCAGAACGATAGCTTTCTTATAAAAATTAAAAAATACATATTAAATAAGGAACAAAAAATATTTTTGTTCCCTCATTTTTTTAATCCTTTCTTAAAGCCCCGGTCTTGTACCGGGGTTTTTATTGTTGGTTTTGGAAGACAGAATCAAGGCTGAGAGTGCAAAAGAAATTGCCGCGACACAAAATCTGGAACAGGCAGCTAGGAATATTGGAATTTCCCAGACACGCTTGAAAAGAATCCTTGACAGAAAAGAAGAAGGAAAACTTGATATTGATACATTAAGGGCAGTCTGCCAGACGTTAAACATTCCAGTCGAATATATCAGCCAATAAGGAGGAAAAACAAAATGGGAACAACACAAATACAAAACATTGATATTCTGTTTGGGACAATAATCTTATTTGGTTTTATCATCTTATTTGCCATGGCATTCGGATTTGTTTGGTTACAAGACCGTATATATGATAAATGTCGAGAAATGAGGAACGAGATAAGAGAAACTAATAATAAGATATTTAAAGAGAACCTAGAAACAAGGAACAAAATATTTGCCGAGAGTCAGGAGATAAAGAAAGAAATAAGAGAAACTGATAATAAAATATATACTGAGAGTCGGGAGATAAAGGATGAGATAATAAAAACAAAATGGAATTAATTCATAATCGTTCTTTTGGAATCGAATTCTTTTTTATCGCGTTACAAGAAAGTCTGTTTTCAGGCTTTCTTTTTTCTTACAAAAATTCTTCTCACAAGACGACTTGCTATGATTTGAGTGTATCTGGAACACACATATACCTGTGATAAATTTTCACACAACTTAGGTTTGTTATGTGAAGAAATATCACTTATATATCTATGAAGAAAGTCCACAGATATATGTGTGTTTTTCAGACACACAACTTCTACATATTAATAAAGGAAATTATTGCAAGAAAAGAAAGGAGCAATTATGGTACCTACAAATCTTTATAGAACTCGTCACGAATTTTTTAATATCCCAATGCAGCTTCCGAAAGCCCCTAAATTTATCGTTGGTCTGGACGCAGGCTATTCCGGGATGAAGGTGTGGTATGAAAGAGGGTATTTCTGTTTTCCATCATTTGTAAAAGAACTGACAGATGAAAGCCTGAACCTGTTTGATGAAAAGGATATCCTGTACCGGGACAATGATACTGGAAAAACATATATGCTGGGTTACACTGCACAGGAAATGGTTGAAAGTGGAGATACGAACGAAACAGACTCTGAGACTTATGATCGAAAAAGATATTGGAATCCAAAGTTTCAGATCTTATGCAAGGCAGCGATTGGGCTCGCTATTATGTCAAGAGAGAAAGAAGATAAACGTCCTATTTTCTTGGAAACAGGACTTCCGGCTTCTTACCTTAAAGCAGACTCCTCTGCAATGAAAGAATCATTGACAAAACCATTTAACTTTTCTTTAAAAAAAGGAAATAAACCATGGGTAAATATTAATCTACAGATTACTTCTGAAAATATCCATCTCATGGCGCAGCCAGCAGGGGCTTTATATTCAGCTTTGATTGGAAAAGATGCAAAATACAGTGCAGATACTAAAAAACTTCTCTTCGGAAAAACGTTAGTTGCTGATTTTGGGGGCGGTACAGCTGATTTTTATGGTATTAAAAACCGAAGGATCGTTTGTTGTGAGTCACTTTTAAATATTGGAAGTGGTGAGATTTTAAAACGTGTTTCCAAACTTATCATGGACGAATATGGCGAGGATATCCGTAGTCAGGCATTACAGCATAATCTTGAGACAGGGTATATCATTTGCCTGAATGAAGAAACAATGGAACAGGAGAGTAAACCGATTGGGGAATTGGTGAAACAGGCAAGCCATGAAGTATTCCTTGAGGCTATGATGCGTTCACGTTCAATCACGAATACGTTCCGTGATTATGAAACACTGATCGTTGCCGGAGGAACTGGAGAAGCATGGTTTGAGGATATCCAGCAGTATTTAGCTGGCATGAAAACATTACAGATCTTACCAAGCAATATAAATGCTACAGATGTCCCATTTCTTTACTCTGTTGCAAGAGGATATTATCAGTTTAGATATATGTCTATGGCTAAATAAGGGGAGGTGTATATATGTCAAGGTCGTTTGCAATCCGATTTTATACAAAGCATGATATCGATCTTTTGACTTTATATTACCGCAATGTAGATGTGGCGAACGTAATGCATCAAGTTTTGGTTGCTTTTATAAAGGGAGAGGAATTTCTCCTTTCCCTGCCAAATCCATCCGAAGATGATTTTCAACCCCAAAGTACGCATGGCGCGAAGGTGGAGTATAGATTGTTTTTAGATGAAGAGGATGCTACTGACAGGCAAATTATTGAGATGATCGATAAAATCAATCCTGGAGCATGGAATAATTTTTTCAAAAGTCTGTTACGTCTTTATTTATGGAGACCTATTGCTGAAAATTTTCTTAATAACAAAGAAGATTATCTGTATTTTACAGAAAAGTTATATCCTTTTACAAAGGATAAATGCAAAATGATGCTGATAACACGAAAAAAGCCTGCAAAAAGGAGGAAAAAGATGGTCAAAAAGCGTACAACCTCCATTCCCTCTCCTGAAACATCTTATATCCCTCCGAAAATAGAAAAAACAGAAGCGGAACCGATTGATCTTATGCCAGAGGCAGTCATAAAACAGAGTTTGCCAGAATCTGCGCCTATATCTCCTCCTATACCTGAGTCAGAATATTCCATGTATCCCAAAAAAGAACAACAGGAAGAACCAGAAAAAGAAAATACATTTTATTTTGAGAAAGCTCCAGACGCAGTGGTAGTAGCGGACGAGCATTTAGCTGCTTCAGATGAAGATATGGACGCTTTCACGAATGCGTTTGCACAACTTATAGATTCTTAAAAGAAAGATAAAGAGGTGACATATAATGCGGGAATATAATTTATCAAAAGAAGAAAGAGCTGAGATTTCAACGAAAATGACAGAATTATTAGAACTTTGTCAGATTCATCATTGTCCTATGTTTGCAACGGTGGCTTTATCAAACAGCCTTACAAAGACAGAATATGAAAACGTAACTTTTGGTGCTAATGCAAATCAGGTTTCTTTAGCTGATGACCAGATACGGCATCATATCCTTATCGCTGGTTCTAATTTTGTAGCGGTTCCGAAAAGAGACAGCGTAGAAGTTGATATGTCAAAGTTCATGTCACATAAGGGGGAAAAGAATGAGTAATAAAAACGCTGTTATTGTTTCTATTAAGGATTATGAACTTTTATGTAGCAACAATGCAAAGTTTTTAAAGGATTATAATATTTTTCTAGTAAGGGGTTCTGGGCAAAATGCGGATTTAAAAGGAACTTACAGAGAACTTATCGTAGATAATCCGGATGATGGACAGATGATATTGACAGCTTTCAAAGAAATTTTAAAGGAAGATGAAATGAAAGACAATTTACTCGTCTTTTTTGGAAAAAATCTTCCTCGAATGGATAAAGAAGCTTTGTCTGAATATAAGACAGTCTTTTGTCCAAAAGGAAATCTAAAAAAAGGTGTTGACCAGTTTATCAATAAGCAGTCATATCAAAATTCTCGAAATAAATCTTCTGCCGATAAAGCACCTAAAAAACAAGACGTGAAAGAAAATGAAAAGAAAAGCGAAAATAAGACTGAAAGTAAAGCTGTGACTGCACCGAACACACCAAACGAGTTTTATAATCCTTTTACTGGAATCGGGACAGAAGATAAACAAGCAGAGAATGTGGGGAAATCTATCCCTAAAGGCAAAAAGGTAGGTGAAGTTCCCAAAACTATCCCTGACGATGTAGCTGAAGAAAATAAAAAAATCACAGGTATGATCACTGCGGAAAAGGCTCGATTGGTAAATCTTCTCCGTAAGAGATTGTCTTTTCATATCAAATTATGTATTAAGACGGAGCTTTCGCCCCGAGAAGTGTTTCTTCTTGTTGAGCTTGTCTCTAAAATACCACCAAAAGAAAACTGGAATAAAGAAAAATTCGGGGAATGGAGCTGGGAGGCGGAAAGGAAAAAGCTATTAGAATCATGGAAGTCAGTGCAAGGAAATGAATCCTTAACGAAATTGACATTTGATGATTACGTAAAGATCAAAAAAGAGATTATTTATTATTATAATCTTGTTGCTTTTTTATATGGTGAAGACGTATATCAAGGTTTTTAAGAGGAATGGGAAATATCCCATTCCTCTTTTCCTTTTTTCTGAAAAAACATATTAGAAGAGATTTTTCAGAAAGGAGGATATTATGGAAAGAGAAAAAGAAATCTTTCTGGAAGAAGAGAGAGAACAAAAATTAAAGGACCGGCAGGTATTTGTCAATCTGACCCGTGACCGTCCAAAAGAGATTGTAGAGACAGAGATCATAGATAAAACAATTCCTTCTCCAGATACAAAAAGAAAAGATGAAGAAAGATACAAGGGACATCTTAGAGATTCTTTGCTTGACGAAGCTCAATCTGAGTGGGAAGAAAAGATGCAGAAACGAAAAGACTATGCAGCTGATAATTTTGATTTCGCACAAAAAGAATCGGATTCCATTGGATCATCTCCAGACCTTATTGCTGCCCCGGATAAACAAGAATCGAAGCAAATTGTATCTAAACCAGAAGTTATCGTAAAAAGTGACGATAGAACTTTTACACAAAATACTCTAAAAAAAGAATCCGATTCTTCTTATATAAAATCATCTCAATCTTCTTTTAACGAAAGTCACTTGAGAGATAGTAAAGAAATGGACGCACAAAAAGAATGGGAACAGAAAATGCGGGAGCGTCCTGCCCATGGAGAAAAAGTGCAAGAACAGGGAACCTCATTTGACATTGATGAACTTGGAGAAAAACGGGATGCGTTACAGGAAAAAGCAATAAATGATGCTATGCAATACACTATGGCTAATTTTGCGAGATATCAAACAAATAGTATCACGAAAATCCTATCTTCTCAGAAAAGAGTGATACAAAATGGTAAAGATTTTCTTTGGCGTACAAGCGGCGGGCAAACAAGCACTGGTCGGGGAATTAAAGAGACAGAAGAAAACGTCATGCCTTTTATTCAAATGGCTGTTGATACTACAAAAAGGACTTTAGCAACATCTATTGCTGGAAATATGCATATGGACAAAGATTTCCAAAAAGCATGTGAGATATTAAAAGCACAGCTAGGAGAAGAAAAAACACTTTTTTCTGTCGATACTTCCAGAGCTATGACCACAGATGATTTCAAAAAATTGCAAAAAGGGCTGCAAAAATATCTAAAAGATAAGAATATCGGCATATTTTCCAGTAAACCAAAAGTCTTAGAATTTGAGATCAATCGAGCTATTAAATCTGGAAGGCTTACTATAGAAGAAGGTCAGGCTGCTAAAGTTCTCAACCGAAGGCTTGGAGAGATTCGGGGACTGTCTGGTAAATCAAATTTGTTTCATTTACTCCGCTTTGGACGAAGAAAGCTTCACAAATATGGCAGACAAGAATCTACGCTTAATGCGATGTTTATGACCGGAGCGTTGCTGCGGCATACAAAGAATGTTATCCAAAATATCTTGACGATTGCACAAAATGTAAAGTTTCTTGTTAAAAATGCGGCGAAGTTAGTTAGTCTGGCTGCCGCAAAAGCGTCTATAAAATTATCGAAGACAAAACTGGCAAAAAAAGTAAAAGAAAAACTTCCAGACAGTGTGAAAAAGAAACATGCGGAAAGACAGAAGAAGAAAAGAGAACGCAGAGAGAAAAAAGCCAGACGTAAAAAGAGAAGAAGAGAATATAAAGACTTTATTGACAAAGTGATTGATAAAGTCCCTCATCCGGCAAGGTTTGTAAAAAATAAGATACAACACGCAAAGGCATCTGTAATCAGTTTTTTGACGAGAGGTAAATATAACCCTCTCCGGCTTTTAGGCAAAGCATTTAATGCCGCAAATAGAATAAAAAATATGATAATAATGGCAGTATCACTTGTTGTACTTGTGTATTTTATTATACTTATCATACTTCTTTTCCTCACAAGTGTTGGGGCAAAATATTCTGTGGAAAGCAATAGTGATAAAGTAAATGAATTTTGTTTAAAAAAGATAGAGACACTTTATAAAGAACAGCAAAAATCTTTAGCATCATACAACGAAAATGGTGCATACCGTCATGTTAAAATAAAGAAAGTTGATAAAAAAAGTAATTCTATGTACAACGATGACCTTGGATTTACCGAAACAACAAATACAGCAGAAATGATGGCCATGGCTCAGGTATATTTCGATTTTGACCTCGATGATGCAAGTGAAGAGGATATCGGTGCATATCTTTCCGGGTTATATAGTGGCTCTCACACAATGGATATAAAGGAAAAGGATCACTATACAAGAGATAAAGATGGTAAAAAGGTACTGGATTATACAGATGCAGAGATTACCGTAACAACGTATTATTTTGATGATCTTTTTGATTGTGTTTTAGGTAGCAGCGGAATGTATGGCAGTGAGTCACCAATGGCTGGGCAAGCTGTAGATATCCCTCAAAATTACAAACAAATGTGGACTGTCACTGAGTATGATAAATTCAACTGGGTTTCAGACTGTGGAAAATTATTTAAAATGTGGAAAAGTACTGGTTCTGCATGGGATGATGGTTTTGCTTGCATTAATATCGGTGGAAAGACATACCGATTTATTGCTGTACTTGAAAAATTCGGAAAAGTTGGAGATTACATGACTGTCCAGCTTGATAATGGACAAAATATAAACTGTATCGTTGCTGATACAAAACGAGCCAGCGAATGTCCAAATGGATGGGGACATATGGATGGAGGTTCACTAAGTGTCGTTGAATGGGAAGTAAGCCAATCTTATTTTCACAGATATGGAAATCCAGGTAGCGGCTATGGAAAAGAGTTAAAAGGAAGAAAAGTTGCCCGTCTGATTAACGGTGGTTCTTATTTTAAAAATCAAGCTGGACCGTCCTTTGTTTCTAGCGGAACAACTACAACAGGAAACACCGTTAGTGCAACGCAGTTTTTAAGCCTGCTTGATACATATTCTAACTATATTAAACAGAATCATAAGTTCTTCCGTCGTTCAAACTCAAAAAATGCAGGTACATTTTCAGCCGCGAAAAGTAAAGTAAAAGACAGAGATAAAGTCAATGTAAACTGTGTATTACCAACAATGTGGGCTTTAAAAGATATGGGATTATTAGCGCAAGGTTCAAACTTTTACAGTACAACTGATGGTAAATGGCATGGAATAAACGAAAAAATTAAGCAAAAAGCTACGGTTATTTCTAGCGGAGACCCGATTGGCATGAATGTAACAAAAGCAGCGAAGAAAGGTTTATTACAAGCTGGAGATATTATTGCAAATAGTTCTTTCAACCATACTTATGTTTATGCCGGATACGAAAATGGAAAAATCCTCGTATATGAAGCTGGTGGAAATGCAAGTAGTGCAGGTTACGGAAAAGTTGGCTGCGGCCCATTTTCTGCTGGACAGTATAATAACCTAAAGATTAAAAGTATCATTCGTTGGCGTTAGAAAAGAAGTCCTTTTAGGACTTCTTTTTTCTTATGAGAATTCCTGTTTGTTTTTCATTGGTATTCTTTAGTAAAACTGTCTGGAAACTAAAACAAAAAGCAAGGAGGATAAAAATGGGAAACAATAAAGAAAAAGCGATTACGAAAATGTCTATGAAGTTACGAGAAGAAAATGCACCAGCTATTGTAGAAATCAAGGTTGTAGATGATGAGTTTTCCTCTTATATGGAAAGAAAAATACAGGATGACACTTATCGTTTTTCTGTATTAGCTGATTTACTGAAACGGAAAAAGCAGGGAGAGGTCTTTTCTATTGAAGATGAAGCATGTCAGTATTTTAAATCTTCCGGAAGATATATACATATGTACCTTAACATCTTAGAAAAAGGGATACCCCAACTGCGTGTAATGGTTGAGAAGGGAAAAGTTTCTGTGGCTTTTGCTTCCCGTATTACTGGTTTGTCTGCAAAGAAGCAAAAATCAGTTGTGGCACAGATCAAGAAATGCAACAAAACAGTTGACGCAAACCGTTATATCGCGACTTATATGAAAACAGAAAGAGTCAAAAAGATGACAGGAAGAGGGGATGAACTTTTACTGGAAAGCAATCGTGTTCGCTGTTCTACTTTTTGTGATATTGCAGAAGATGTATTGGAAAATGACATATTAAATACATCTGATAAAGAAAAAATCATTGGTATTTGTGAAAAAATAATAAAGAAATACCAAAACTAGGAGGAATGAGATGCTTAAGTTTAATAACCTTATATGGACTATCTTCTTTAAAACAGTTAAACCACTTACAGATAATGCAGGTATTGTCATCATATTATTTTCCATCTTTTTTGGAATCGGATTCTCTTTTATTACTTATTTATATCGAAAAGAGAATGTTCGGTACTTGGGATTGCTTGATGGCTTATATCTTACCTCTGTATTTTATATGCTAAGACAGCTTCCATTGATACATCCTCGTATCCATCAGGCTTTATCAACGGTGTCATCTATCATTAAGGCATCATCAGCTTATAGTGCTAATTTCCAGAAAGTTGCTGGTATCACCGTAAAAAAAACGTCGGATATCGTTTACTATCTATATAATTTATCTCCAGAAAAACTACAGGATTGGTTCAAAGTGCAGCCAGAATTACTTTATAGGAAATTATATACAGCTTTTGAGCATTCAAGGTATCTCTTTGGATACGTTGATAAAAAAGTGGTATGGACTACAGATTTCATCTATTTTATTCCTTTTGTGTTATTGCTTCTCGTTATGGTAAAGCAATCTTATCAAGAAATAGATAGGATACATACAAAGGATGCTATGTGGCTGGTATTCCATATGGTTCTTTATTTTGCAATATGGTTATGGGTTTTCCTTTCAGGTCCAAGAGGATGTGTACTCGCCTTTAATGTTTTATATGCAACTCATATTTTAATGAATTATATGCTATCAAAAAACAATTATTTTAAAAAGCAAAATTAAAAACAGCTCCCGTAAGGGGGCTATTTTTTACAAAAATAAAGGATAAAAATGTAAATAAAGCAAAAATATATCAACTAACTTCGCCAGAATGAAAAATACATATTAATTGGGCAAAAAAAGGAGGTGAAAACTAATGAGAAGTTTATCAACAAAAAGAAACCTGTTAACAAAAGGAAATGCAAAAAAAGTTTTCTTTAGAGCATTGCCGTTTTTCATGTTTGCATTTTTTGTATTTATGAACTCAGTATGTCCAGCTTTTGCGGATACAGCATATAAAAGTGATGTTTCTAAATTAGCGAAAAGTGTTGTTGATATTGTTGGGTATATTTTCCGTGTTGTTGGGATTATTATGGCTGTGTATGCTATCGGAACATTGATTCAGGCTTTTCAGTCTAATAATCCAGATGCCCAGTCAAGAGGTGCGACAACTGCTGTAGTTGCGGTTATTTTAATTTTTATTCCAACAATTATCAAGTCATTAGACCTTACAAGTTATTTAACTAAATAAATATCGTGTAATGATTGTCCATGGGATTTTCCCATGGACTTAAACAAATGGAGGAAAATAAATGCAGGAATTTGTATATAACCAGTTTGCTACAATATTTGGTAGTGGGCTGATAGAAAAAACATCTGATTTTATCAACATGGTTGTAGGAGCATTAAATACTTTATTTCCTCTTAATGGTACTGGTATTATGAATACCGCTTGCACTCTATTTAGTGGTTTAGCGGGTTCTCTTCTGATTATCTATTATTTTATGGATATGTATTCGCTTGCAGCAAAAGACCTCGTATCTCTTGAAAAGCTGGCAGTCTCCTTTATTAAACTGATTCTCTGTTTTATGCTTGTGCTATACGCAAAGGAAATTACGGTCAATGTCTTTAACCTATGCGGTAATATGTACCATATGGTTGCGGAAGAAACAATCAATAAAGAAATAACAACGTCTGATACATCGTCAGATAAAAATAATAACAAAAAAGATAATAAGACCGATAATGGGTCTTTATCGAAACAGATTACGTTTTGGGGTATGAGCAGCTTACCGGGATATGATGATGCGGTTGATGTTAGCATTACAACGAAAAAAGAAACTATCACAGATAAACTACAAAATACGTTTACTGGTGGAGATAAAAAGACAACTGTTACGACAGAAGCCAAATCTATGAGAGAGGTTTTCCAGGGAAAATCAAATTCATTGTATGGTTCTGGTATAAAAGGAGCACTTAATGCAGTTGGTTCTATAATGCTTTTAATGATTCCATGGATGATCTCTTATATAGCCGTAGGTTTATCTTATTTGATAAGTATATCGAATGCTATCATGCTTGTTGCTTATGGATTTTGTATGCCGATCGCTCTAACACAATGTTTTGAAGATGGGCAAAGGAGTGCCGGTATCCGCTATCTGAAAAAATTTGCGGCGCAAGCATTAACTTTTATGGTCATTATCATTATTTTATATGCTGTTTCAAAACTGCAAGGAGCTCTATTGCCGCAATTATTACAGGGGTTATACAAAGGAAATACGTTGGATATCAATAATGACAATTTCAAAGAAATTATCGGTAACTGGAAAGTGCTTATCAGTATTGTCGTTGTGCAATTTGCAGCCGTGGGAGCAATGCTAAAAGGCTCACAGATTGCAAATGACATTATGGGTGTATAGGGGGGAAATAAAAGATGTTAAGAACAAAAGTGCCAAATGATATTCGTAAGTATAAAACAAAATTAGCAGGACCGTTTACGTTAAAACAGTTGATCACTGTTACAGGTCTTATCATCTTGGATTTAGCTGTTTATTCCTTTGTCCAGCCATTTAATTTATCTGCCGAAATGTTGTGTACTATCATTTTGGGGATAGACCTCTGTATTGGTGGAATCTTTCTTGCTGAGGTAAATGAGCGTCCAGCATATTCATTTTTTTTAGAATACTTGAAATATAATGTATTTGCTCCAAGGCAAAGGCGAGTCAGTTTGCCTGTCGAAAAAAAATATCCAGTAAAACCATTGTCAAAAAAGGAATTAAAGGAACACCCAGAATATCATGCTTATAAATGAGACATTATTAACCCCGTTTGGATGAAGACCAGGCGGGGTTTTACATATTATAAATGGAATTTTTTAGAGTTAATAATTTTATTTAGGAGGGATACCGTTGAAAAAGAAGAAACAAAAAACACAGACCGGATTTTTAAAATTCTTATCAAAGGATAAACGTCCAGTTCCAAAGACACAGGAAGGGAGCATCCCTTACCAGCATATATGGGAAAACGGAATCATGGAGCTTTTTCCAGGATATTTTTCAAAATCGTATCATATCGGAAGTGTAAACTTTTTAACAGCTACAGATAACGATCAATGGAATATCGGACAAGCATACGCTAACTTTCTTGGTTCATTTGAGAAAGAAGCAACGATTGAAATCACTCTTTTTAACCGATCAATTGACATTGAAAAGTTTAAAGCCAGTGTTTTACTTGAAATGCAGGATGATAATATGAACTTGTATAGAGAAGAGTACAACAATATGCTTCTTGATAAAATGTCTGCTGGCAGAAACAACTTAACAACAGACCGTATCTTAACAGTCAGTGTACCGGCAGAAAATGTCAAAGAAGCCATAAAAAAATTTGCCCGGATTGATGTCTCTGTCACTGATGAAATGAGCCGTATCACTAAAACAGAATGTTCCGTGTTGAGTGCCATTGAAAGGCTTGAATTATTAAATGATGTGTACAATATGGATGACAATACTCCGCTCTATCAAAAACGTATGATTGACGGACATATGGTGGAATCTTTCTCATTAAAAGAATGTGAAGCGCAGGGACGGACCACTCAGAGTTATATCGTACCAGGACAGCTTTCTTTTGGACAGTATGAAAAAAATATCGGTAATGTTATAAAAGTAGGAAATATGCTGGCCAGACCGTATTATGTGTCCGGATATCCATCTTGGTTGCGGGCAAGTACGCTTACTGATTTTTCTACGTTGTCTGGTAATATCTTGATATCTGCTTATTTCACATCAGAGTCACAGGGCGGAGCTGCCGATATGTTAAAGAGACAGACCAGAAATATTCGTTCAGGTATCATCGACAGGCAGCAAAAATCATCAACTACTACAGATGTTTCCATTATTGCTCCCGATCTATCGGAGGCTAAACAGGAAGCGGATGAATTGCAGGAGTCTATCGCACAGGATGATAACCGGCTTTTTTATGGAAATATACTATTTGTTATTTTTGCAAAAACAGCAGCAGAATTAAAACGCTTGGAAGACGAATTATACATGAAAGGGAAAACAAATCTTTTGACAATCCGCCCATTATTAAATGAAATGGAGCAGGCATTTGATTCCGCACTCCCGATCGGTAATAATTATATGTCCTATACCCGCTTGATGACTACAGAGACAGTTGCTTCCTTAACTCCTTTCTCTGTCAAAGAGATTTATCAAAAGAGCGGATTATATTATGGACTAAACGCATCAAATAAAACAATGACATTCTACGATCGATCACAAGACACAAATCCCTGTGGTGTAATCTTAGGTATGCCGGGAGCCGGTAAGTCTTTTTCAGCAAAGCGGGAAATGGAAAGCATCTGGCTTGGAACGCAGGATGATATTTATGTTCTTGACCCAGAACGTGAGTATGCTCCAATGGCAAAGGCATTTGGAGGAACGATCATCAGGATCAGTAATGGTTCTAAAGCACATATTAACCCTTTTGACATTAACTTACAGAACGCAGGAGAAGATGGTGACCCTATTAAGGTAAAATCAGATTTTATCCAATCGCTGTGTGAGACCGCTATCGGAGGCAGGTTTGGATTATCTCAGATCGAAAAAAGTTTGATCGGACGTTGTGCTACCCGGTTATATACTGATCATGTAAGGGAATTACAAGCTACCGGAAAAGACATGAATCCGAAAACAGCCCCTACAATGGTTGATTTTTATAATCTGCTCATGACACAGCCAGAACCGGAGGCGGCTAATATTGCTTTAGCACTGGAAAGATTTGTGTCGGGTTCAGATGACCTCTTTTCACACCATTCCAACATTGATGTAAAAAACCGTTTTGTCGTTTACGACATTAAAGACATTGGTTCTGGACTAAAAGAACTGGGATTACAGATTGCGTTTGACGCTATCTGGAATAAGATGATCGAAAATAGAGCAAAAGGAAAAAGAACATGGATTTATATTGACGAATTTTACTTACTTATGTCTAAAGAGACTTCTGCTGAGTATATTTCCACTATTTGGAAACGTGCCCGAAAATGGAATGGTGTACCAACAGCGATCACACAGAACGTAGAAGATATGTTGAAATCAGAACAGGCACGAACGGTTATCAATAACAGTCAGTTTGTTACTTTATTACAGCAGTCACCTGTAAATAAAAAACAGTTATCTAATCTGCTCGGTCTGACAATCGAAGAACAAAAATATATTTCCACATCGAAACCTGGTATGGGATTGTTGAAAATCGGCGAAGATGTTATTCCAATCAACGATGATTTCCCGAAGGATACACATCTGTATAAGATTATGACAACGAAGCCGGACGAACTTATTGAAGCATAAGAAAGGAGGACATAAATGGAATTAATGTTAGAAGATATCCTGGACTTTTGTACAGGAAAGCAAGAAGATGGTACGCCTATGGCGGGTTCATCCATTAGTGTCTTTGGTCTTACAAGAGCTAAACAACCGATTACCAAACAAAATGTCACTTTTAATCAACCATTAGAAATTCATACAGTTGGTGGATGCATTACTGTATCTATTGATTTTAAAAAATGCCCTGAGTTTTACCGTGCAACAAAAATATGTATGGACTGGCTGGATAAATCGGAGGATACCCTTATTTATACGATAATCCCAATGCTGTTAGAAGGCAAGATAACTGTGATACTGCGAAATTTAGTATATTGTGATTTCTATGAGAAGAAAAATGGTATGCTTCGCTTAATCCTTGCTTTTGACAATAATGAGACCTTATTATTTGGCTCAGATAACATAGATTATGACAGTATCAAAGCGATGGTTGATAACGAATTCCAAAAGAAACAGCAGGAGCTGGATGAAGAACTGGAAAAATACATCAAAGAAAAAGAAGAGTTAGAAAAGAAGTCCTACGAAATGGATATATTGGGCGAAATGGATATTCTTGAAGATGAATACTCTTCGGAAGATGCTCTTTTACATCGCCCAGGGGTAAGATTCGAAGATGATGAGGAGGGTAATGATAATGATTAAAAAAAGAAGACATATATTTTTTTTAACAGTCATTTTAGTTCTCAGTATAGTGTCCGCTCCAGTTTTCGCAAAAGGACAGGATAAGAAAAAGGATACAAAAGATAGTACACAGACAACGACAGAACAGCAGAGATCATCTCAGTCTACCGAAAAATCAACGGAAGCTGAGAAAAATACAGCCTATTTTACATTTGCTATCTATAATGACGAAAATATCACACTGGCTGACACAGATATCTTTAAGATCACTTTAACTGATATAGCGGGGAAAGAACATACTATTGAACTAAATGCATATGAATCCAGTACATCTGCAGTTGAAAACTCTCTTGACGAAGGTGGATATACCGTAACATCCATCGAATATAAAGGTATTAATCAAGATATCATAAGCGGTGGATTTGGTTTATCAAAACAAATGAATCTTCAGATATCAGATACACCGGAGATACCTTTTTACATTGGAAGTGATTCCACGGCACTGTCCGGTTTGTTTATTGTAAGAGATGGGAAACAGGTAAAAACGACTTCTGAGCAATCCACGCAACAAACATCTGTAACAACTCAGGATACCACAAATACCACCGAAACTGTTCAAGATACAAGTGAAGAAAATGCGACAGAAAGCACCCGGAAAGACCCGGACAAAGAAGATGTAGTGGAAGTGGTAAAAGAAAAGAAGAAAGGAAAAAAATCACAGTTTTTCCCCTTTTCTTTTAAAAAATTACTTATGGCTGTCATAATCTTGTTTATCTGTGGAGTCTGGACGCTTGTTTTTTATCAAAAAAATAAATAATGAAAAAGGAACAAAGGCAATATAAATGTCTTTGTTCTTTTTTTCATATTAAATAGAAAAGGAGGATAAGAAATGTTACGAAAAAGAATAGCAATCCCTGTTTTATCAAGTTGTTTATGTATTTCTATGCTGCCATTGCAGGCTTTTGCTGCACCTTCTCCAATATGGAATACAACATCCACGGAGTCTCCGGCAGATACAAATACTTTTCAATGGGATGATGATACAAAGGATGACGCATTAACTGTTTTTGATACAACGGATTGGTCCGAGTTTCAAGACAAATTGATTTACAAGGAGACGGAAAATTCTTCTGCAAAAGCAGACGTATCATCTGAAGTTCGTGATTTGGAAAGCTCTGTAAAATCCATTCTGCAGGATGATAATCTACAGCTAAAAGCATCGCTTGAGTATTACAAAACAGATTATACAGAGCTAGTTTTAGCCATGATACAAGTACTTGCTGAAAACTGTGGAGTGATTGGAGGAGATGGAGAAAATAATTCAGGAAAAAAATTTAAACAATGGCTTAAAAACATGGGACAGTTTATTGTACCAGGAAGTGCTGTTGGAAAAAAAGAATCCATTACAACTCTCATTAATGCTTACGCGCAAAGTGCAAGAGCATACAAGGTGAAAATGAGAAAGGATAATAGCGGTAAGAAAGATGCATCGATTTCAGAACCATATATCTTTGATAACGATGAAGCTTTACAAGCTGTTATAGAAGGCGTTGTAATGCACTACGGTACAACAAACTTTGCAGACATTGGATATTTCTACGCAACTGATTGTAATACAAATGCTGCAAAGCCTTATACCGTAAAAAAAGCACGATCCTATTACAAAAAGCATAAAACAGACATAAAAGCTTATTATGCTACATGTGGTGATTCAGATTATGAAGCTGACCCAGAATTTGCTTCAAATGTATCGGCTATTTATTCTGTGAGTAGCGGATTAGGGGAAGATATGTCTTCTTATACTGCCGGAATGCCGGTATCTTCTAATGAGAAAGTAAGTGCGTTTTTAAAGAAACTAGCGGAACAAAATGGAAAGCCATATCGTTGGGGACATAAAGGTCCTGGTGAATTTGATTGTTCTGGATTGATCAGTTATTGTCTACGGGAATCTGGGGCAATCCCTAACTTTTCTTACAAAACAAGCAGTGGTATGAGGTCTGCTTTTAAAGTAATCCCTTATAGCCAGGTGCAGCCAGGTGACATTTTATGGCATCCCGGACACGTCATGGTCTATATCAAAGATGGACTCACATTTGAGGCAAAAGGCAGGAAATATGGAGTTGGATTTTTTAAACGTAATACGGCTTCTCAGACTGTATTACGGTGGTATTAAAAAAGGAGGAAATTATTATGCCTAAGTCGGATTTAACATATCGAACAAATACGGATGAAGCAGATACAAAAACAAATGATACCTCAGATGTTATAGAAAATATTACCCAAAAAGTAAAATCAGCTCCAAGAGAAGAGGGACAGGATGTAAGAGATTATATACAAAAGCAAGGGACTCATACGGGACTTATTGGAGCGGTAGTAGGTACAATAATGGCAGCTGCTTCTTTTGTATCAGAGTTAGCAGGAACAATCGTCAGAAATCTCTTATGGAGTCAGCAGATGCAGGACGCTATCGCAAATCGCTTAAACAGAGAATCACCAAGAAAAACAAGTACTGTAGTTGATAAAGAGAAAACATCCAAAGAAGAAACAAAGATTGAAAAAGAAACTCCACAGGTCAATATCAAAAATCTTATGAAACAATATGATATCAATGGTAGAAAATTTGGAGATTCTGTCTTTTTACAAAATGGAGAAGATAACAGTACAATATCGCCTGACGATTGTAAAGATGTCGGAGAACTTGAAAAGGCGATTGCGGCAGTATATGGACATAATATGCAAACCTCTATAAAAGCTAGTCTGATCAGTGCGGCTGTTACGTTACCGGGAGAACAAGAAGGTAAATCTCTTGTTCATGAGATACAGACAAAACGGGGTATTGTAGATATGGAAATTAGAAAAATTGACAAGAACAATATCTCAATATCCATAAACGGCAATGATGTGATCAAAAAAATACCGGAAGCTATTTTAAAAAGTCCCAACGCTTTTCAAGCTGTAGATGGTAAAAAATCCATTGTTGATTATATAGGTTCTAAAATTAATGAGGAATTGTCTCGTTCTCACCAAATCAGTAAAGACCTTACATTAACTATCTCAAAAAATAATACAATCTCTATAAAAGATCAACAGGGCGAAATCTATAAAGGCTCTGCGGATATGCAAGCTTTTGAACAGATTTTTGCAAAACATCCATTGGAGGGTATTTCGCCAAAAGTTGCTGCCGCTGCCCTTACTTGTACTTTAAGTCCAGAAAGTTTTGCAAAAGAATATGAGCAGAAAAGTATTTTTGACGATAAAACTTATCAAGAAACTTCCGTACATATAGGTGTTAGTCAAGATAAGGTCACACTTTATAAACCGTCACTTGTTGAAATGGATAGAGATGTGGGAGATTTAGTCAAGGAATCTTCCCAGAACCGTTCGATTAAAAAAATTATAAAAGACCTTTCTGTATCGAAAGATGACGCAAAAGTGATCAAAAGTTTACAGGAAAATGAGACTGTCGTTGTATCATCAAACGGTGTTCCATCTTTTGTAATGTCGGGCGGCGAGGGGGAACTTTACCTGTATCAGCCTGAAAAAATGCCAGAGATTATAAAAAAGTGTGAGATAGAGCCATATCTGGCAGAACATACAGATAGACTGCCTGTGCTTGTGGAAAAAGAGGATAAGAGGGTTCAAACAGCATACATGGAAGAGAATGGGAAAGTAGCTTATGCCCCTGCGTTTGTAGAGATGGGCTATCAGATGGACCCTTCGGTCATGATAGAGTCATTGACACCAGATAGTATCACACCTGATAATTTCCGTTCATTTGCACACGATTTATCTGAACTTTATCAGAGTGCTGATATGAATAATGCTGAAAAAACGGTAGACATCCCGTTTAATCAAGAAAAAGAAAGTTTTCACTATGTAAATGAATACGATGAAAAAAATGTGGAAAGGAATAAAAATGTTGACGAAGAATCACAAGATATCGACGAACAAGAAGAAGAACTTCCTTTCCCAGAAGATAATTCTCATGAAGATGAAAAGGGAGAAAAAGAGGACGATGCTGACAGAGAAGAAGAACAGGAAGAAGATTATGTCTTACCATTTGATGATGGAGAAATAGAACTTTAACAACTAAATTTTTCTTATAAAAATGTTTCTCTTCTAAAAAATGATATATATGAAATATCTGTTTTAGGAAGGAGGGCAGTTTTATAAGAAAAATATTCTCCTAACCTCTGAATGAAATGTAGGTAGTGAGATGAATTGTAGAGTTCACATAGAAGCAGTAGCGAGCGGAAATATCGGTATCTCTTAACCGCCAAGAGGTAAGCATCGCCGGGAGGAAATACCGGCATTCAGTCTCCGTCAATACCGGCTGGGGATTAAAACAACAAAGCTTGAAAAAGGGAGCCCTTCAGGGGCTTCTTTTTTTCATATTAAGATATATACAGATTTTATCTGTTATCAATATTTTAATAAAAAGGAGGTTTTTTTTATGGCTGCTCATAACCAAGTACGTGTTTTGGGATATCTACTTTCTGATCCAGCGATCTATGAAGACGAAACTGGAGATGCAAAGATTTATCTTGCTATTCGTGCATGTAATCGAGCCGTTGACGGTTATCCAGATTCATCTTTTCAAGATTTACTAATCTTCTACGATGGAGCAAGCGAAGACCACAATAGAGATAAACTCATGACTAGATTGAAAAGTCTTGTTGCATATGACCTTGTCGATATAAAAGGAGTTATCAACGTCCTTTCAGTGAACAAACCGTCAATTTGTCCTAGCTGTGGTGAAAAAAATGTTAAGGTTTTTGGTGTTTCCTGTTTTATTTATCCGATAACTGTAATCAAATTAGATGGATTGCAAGCTTCTGCTGATTACGATGAAAAAATACCAGAGCGAATTTTACAGGAACATTATCTTGAAGTATCGAATGATGTCGATGTCGTTGGAACAGTTGTCAGCGATCCGGAGATAGTTGCTGGGTTAAAATATCCTTGTTGTCGTTATCGTTTAGCAGTAGACCGAAAATATTATATAAAAACGCAGGATTCCATTTATGTGGATCATCCGTGGGTTTATTCATACGGTAAGCAAGGTAAAAATGATATGAAATATTTACAACCCGGAGCGGTTGTATTTGTGTCTGGTTTTTTACGAAATCGAAATGTATTAAATAATATCACATGCCAAAACTGTGATACAGAATATCAATTCGAAGATATTGCAACAGAGATAATCCCATATAGTGTTGAGTATATGCGTAATTATAAATGGGATGATGAAATTGATGAAAAAAACTTATACTGCCAATAAGCGCACACTCTGGCTATAATTTATGATTTAGGCGGGGAGAGGTTCACGATAAAACAAAAATCTAAATCTTATACATATTGAAAATGTAATATTTTCAAACAACAAGGAGGGATTTAGATGAATAAAATTGCAGATTCTCCGATACAAACAGTAATTTCTGCAGGAAAAATGGAAGAACTTTTCACAATGTTAAAAGAATTCGATTCCATTAAAACCAGTGATTGTCTGATTCGGAATAATATGAGCATAGATGTTCATATTACCCGAAAAAAAGGTAAACTTGGAAACTGGGTGGTTACAGAAGATTTGTCCGACTTTTCTTCTCAAAGAAAACAAAAAACAGGAAAAACAATGAAGTCATTTTATCATTATTTTTCTGGAGAGGAAAAAGAAGTTGGGATTGATCTGGCGGTTATAGCCCATAAGGACACAAAGAAAAAAAGAACGTATGATGGTTCTATCATTACTGAATGGTTTTTAATCCCTATCTGCAGTCCTTATGAGGATGAAGAGGGAAAAGTATCTATCAAGACCATTGAATTGACCACATCAAAAGAAGAATACCGACTCTTGATGGAAACTAGAGTTGCTATTTATGATGAATTTCAAGATAAGATTTATCCATTCTTGCAAGTGGCAATCATTTCTGTAGGAAAATATCTGGATTGTTCAGCTATCTTTAAGATTAGAGATGATTATATGCTGGGAACAGCGATTGTATTGGCTGAAAAAATCAGCAAAAAGAATGTCTCACTTATAATTAAGGATACAGAAAGCCGTATAAATCCAATATTATCTGTTGCCGGAAAATACACAAAATTTTTCCCACCAACTGAGTTTTTTACAAATATTTGTTCTCAAATGGCGGCTGAAGCATTTTTTTTAAACACTTGGCAGGTATTTGACGATAGGATAATCGTTGATTTTGTAAAACCCGGCGATTGCTACATATGTAGCGTGACGATGGGACTTATTCCTGGTATTGCAACAAGAGCAACTGTATATGCTATGCTGGAAGGTACTAGAATATTATTATCATCAAATGCAGTTATGTATTCAAATGGTACTTATAATTATAAGAAGTTATTTGAACATTTATTTGATAACATAATGGAATTTGAGGATATGCTGGATTCTCCGAGTCTCAATTTATTTTGTGCAACCAAGAGATATCTCAAGTATGTAAAAAAAGCGATCGGTAAGAAGAGATTTATTTCTCTTTCTTTTCCTACTTATATGAAGCGAGGAACCTTTTTTACAGAGCTGTTAAGACAGACGAAAGATTTTCAACTATCGGAATATTACGATACGATGCTTATCACTTCATACCACGAAATATTAAAAGCATTAACAAAGGAGGAAAACAATGAGCTGGCGTAATATAGAACCCAACGCCTATGCTGTCTTAAATTTATTATCTGAGGCAGAAAGTATAATCGTTTTAGATACAGAAACTACTGGTGTAGCTAAAAATGCGAAAATCATACAATTTTCTGCTATACGATATAAAATCAACGCAGATTTTTCATTAGAACAAATTGATTTTTTTGATACTTATATTAACCCAGACGAAAAGTTGAAAGCGAAAATAACGGAAATTACTGGAATTTCACAGGACATGATAGAAAAATGCCCCAAAGAAGATATTATCGCAAAGGATATTGTGGCTTATCTTAGTAAGGCAAGTATCTATGCCGCACATAACGCGCCATTTGATATTGACAAAATCAATGCAATGTTTGAGAGAATTGGAATCGAATTCTGTTTACCAGCACCTAAAGTAATTGATACATTACCATGTGCAAGGGATTGTTTTCCTGATTTAGATTCATATAAATTGCAAGATATTGTTGAAAATATAGATACTGAAAATCAATTTCGATATCATAATTCTTTAGAAGATATTAAAGCTACTACTCTTGTTTTAGAGCAGGAGGTAAAAAAATATCAGCAATTATTGGAAAATATTTATGCTCAACCATTTAAGCGAACAGCTCATTTAAACTGGGCTTCCTGTAATATAAATACCAGAGCAAAAAGCCAACAGCGTATAAAACTTAACATAGACGAAGATTTATATGGAAACATATTCTGGGACATTCCAAAAAAAAGATGGGATTGCAAAAGGGATAAAAAATCAACACAACTTTTTGCTGAAATCAACATGACAAACTTGGAAGAACAGGTGCTTCACAGATATGGACATCGTTATAGCGCATCTAATATGGATGAGCTAGGCGCAAACTGGCTGCGTGAAAAAAAGGAAAAGGAAAAAAATAAAAAATCTGCATAAATTAATTTCATACCATTTTATTCAAAAAAGAACCCATCATTGGGTTCTTTTTTGTTTTTCTGATTTTTTTCTACATATTATTCGTGACAGATAATTTTATCGAATTGGAGGAACGGTAATATGAGTATTTCCGCAGAATACGACCAGCATTATATGGATAATTTCAATGCGATAATTGAACAAGAAAAACAGCGTGAGCAAGCAAGACGTAGAAAAAAGGAAGATTTATATTCTTTTTTCGAACTTCATTATGTGCCGGAGGGGGATTATACATCCAAAATTTATATCGGATGCGACATTCCTGCTAAGAAAGGAAAGATTTATACTTTTCATCATTACCAGACTGGCATAGAAGAAAGCTTGGATGCATTACCTGTGGATTTCTTTACAGCGAATAATGCGAAGAATTATTATGTCACAGCCAATGGTCTGAAAAAACGTGGAAAGAGAAATGAGAAAAATCTGTTTACATTACATAACATTGTCATTGATATCGACTGCCATAAGTATGGTATCTCAAAGAAAGACCGTGACAATGAGATTGAGAAATGTGAAGTTTATTTGCGGGAACTTTTTGATAATTCATTGGAACTGCCATCTCCAAACACTATCGTTAAAACAGGGCGTGGTCTGCAGTTATGGTGGGCAATCAAACCATTATCTGCGGCAAAGTTAAAAAATATTTATAAAGAGACAGCAGCGTATCTTTGTGACCAATTAGATGAAAAGATAAGCAAACAGTATTACCTTAATTTTCTGCGTGTAGACCGGGCAGCCTCCTTAAAAATGGCCGGTTATTTCCGTTTGCCCGGAACTTATAATTCCAAAGCAAAAAAATGGGGAGACTTTGCCTTTTTACATGAAGACCGTCTTAATGTTGTAGACTTTTATTTTGATAAAGTTGCCTCCGGCAAAAAGAATCCGATTCCGTTTACTAACTCTAAAAAATACGCTTTAGCTGATTACCGCGAGCATATCTTGTATGCACTTTTAGAACTCCGCAGAAAAGAAGGCTGGGTAGAAGATGGGTACAGGGATACGTTTTGCTTTATCCTTTTTAATACGATATTGGAAGAGTATGGAGAGGAAAAAGCAGATGAGGCAGTAAGGAAGATGAATCGCTCTTTTTCGCATCCATTAAGTGAAAAATCTCTAAAGTCTTATCTTTCCACAAGCCGGAAGAAAAGATACAAATTTTCTAATCAGACTATCATCAATTACTTATGTATCACAAAGGAGGAACAAGATATGCTTCATTTTCATCCATCTTCTAAAAGAGAAGAAGAGAGAGAAAAGAAGAGACAGGTAAAGAGAGAACGTGTACAGCTGGTCATAGAACTTGCAAAAGAAGGACGCAGCCAGCGAGAGATAGCAAAGATGTCCGGAACTTCTCAGTCTACCGTATGCCGCATCTTAAGAGACCCGGACAAAGCCCTTGCTCCACGGAAAACAACGGCAAATAAAACAGAAGAGAATCAAACAAGAAAAAAAGAATCCGATTCCAAACAAAGAAGAAATGATGAAACGGAAAAATCAACAGAGAAGGTAAATGGCGAAAAAGAAGATAAAGCAAAACAGAAAAATCTTCCCTGTGAGAAACAGGTAGAAAATGACAATACAAATGGTTACGAGAATTCGCCAATGATAAATGAGAGAAAAGCCACGGATTACTCTGTTATAGATGAACAAGATGCTGGCGGATAATATTTTTATTGGTAAAAGATTTGCTCTAAAAAGTCCGTTTGTCCCAAAAACATACATATTAAAAGAGATGTGATGAGAGGGCAGAAACAGCACCCTCTATTTTCTATAGGGGACTGATTCATTCCGGCTAATATATTTGTTATACAGAGCAGGCAGGGATACCCCTTAGATCTCTGTACGTCTTTGCAAGCACCTCGTACAGTGATAATGGTAAAATCAGAGGTTTCTATTTTTTATCTCATTACCGCATTTGTCTATTCTAAGTGCTTGCTAAAAGGCTCTAAAAGGAATTCGATTCTTTTTTTTTAAGCATCCCTGTATCTATTAGTTCTGCAATTTTTAGGAGGTTTTATTATGACACTATCATATTCCGAATATGACGCACTTATATCATTGTTTGAGTCTTACAAGACCCCAGCATTTTTACCATCACTTGATGAGATTGCTATGTTTGAGAAAGATCCTTCTCGATGGCTTCGTTTTGCTATCTATCTATCAGAATTTAGCCCGGCACCGTCTTCTGATACAGAGCACTATCAAGCACAGTTACTTTCACAATTTTTGTATGCTCATATCAATTTGCTTGATGATGACTCTACAACGAATGTTACCGCTTAGTTTTTTGAAAGGAGTGTTTTTATTATGATTGGTATCTTAACAGAGAAACCTTCAGCTGCCCGTAATTTTGCAAAAGCTCTTGGTGCTCGCAAATCTGGGTCATGTTTTACTGGTACTTTTCAGGGAGAGCCGTTTCTCATCGTTCATTCCGTTGGACATCTCTATGGACTGGTAGATCCACGTTATCAGGTACCAGATGCTTTTTCTGGTATTTATGGTAGTTGGGATATCAGTAATCTGCCTTGGGATGAATCTATCTTTTCATGGCGTAAAGAAGCTTTCCCTAAAACGAAAGATGTTGTCACATCTATCAAGAACGCTTTATCTGATTGCTCTGAGGTTGTGATCGCTACAGATAACGATCCCAGTGGAGAGGGAGACCTTTTAGCTACAGAGATTTTACTTGAAAACCATATCGTTCCTGCTAAGTTCTCCCGTATGCATTTTACAGATGAAGCACCGGCTACCTTACAAAAGTCATTTATTGATCGTAGCACTATCCCGGTTCTTACTGATAATCCTGAATATCGAAAAGGGCTTTATCGAGAACGGTTTGATTTTTTGTCTATGCAGCACACACGCATAGCAACGTATTTTTCTGCCGGTAATCCGTTACGACAAGGACGTTTAAAGTCCGTGATGGTCCGAATGGTAGGTCAACAGCTTGATGCCGTTAAATCTTACGTTCGTGTGCCATATTTTCAGACACGGTTTAAAGACGAGCATGGCAATGTCTATGCTTCCCCTAAAGAAACACTTTACAAGACAAAAGAGGAGGTACCAATAGACAATTATCATCCATCGAAAGTTGCAGTAGATAGCGTGACTACCAAGCATACAGTTCCTCCTAAACTATTAGACTTAGCTGGGCTGTCCTCTATCTTATCAACGAAGGGAATCAAAGCAAGTGAAGTCTTACAGACTTATCAGAATCTTTATGAACATCAGATTGTTTCTTATCCACGAACAGAGGATAAAACAATCACGCCGGAGCAGTTTAATGAGATGTTACCTTTAATACATCAGATAGCCTCTATTGTTGGTGTAGATTCCTCTTTGCTTACCCATATGCAAATGCGGAAGACACATGTAAAAAATGGTGGGACTCATGGAGCGAACCGACCGGGGACTACTGTTCCTTCCTCCTTAGAGGCATTGCGTTCTTATGGCTCTTGCGCTTCGCTAATTTACGAAATCTTAGCAAAAAACTTTCTGGCTATGTTCGCAGAAGATTATATTTATGAACAAGAAAAGGGATATCTTGTTGACTACCCTGATTTTGTTGGCAAGACTAATATCCCGAAATCTATGGGATTTAAACAAGTATTTAATGATGGAGATGATAAAGATGACACCACTGGTACCCATTTAGGGACTGAAGCTTCGCCATCTATTTTTGAGGGGTATCCGAAACCGCCTCAGAAGCCAACGATGAAATGGCTGATGAAACAACTTGAGCAGTATGATGTAGGGACAGGAGCCACACGAACCAGCATCTACGCTGATGTAACAAATCAAAAAGGAGGAAAATCGAAGTGTCCTCTTTTAACTGAAACGAAAGGTAAAATCAACATGACCCACGAGGGGGAGATTAGTTATCATCTTATAGAAGGGACACATATTGCCGATGTAAAGACAACGGAAGCCATGCAGCAATGCATGAGAGATATTGCTGCGGGAAAAGTCAGCGTAGAAGAAAAATTGCATGAAATGCAGAAAATCGTAAAAGATGATATCACCATCATATCTCAAAACGCGAAAGCGATGAATCTAAAACCGAAAGAATCTGCTAAGACAATACCCGGTGTATGGAATGGTGTTAATGTAGCAATACGTGCAAAGTGGGTATCACATATATGGACAGAAGAAGAAGCAAAGGCTTTATTTGCTGGAGAAGAAGTATGTGTATATGGATTACAGGGAAAAGATGGAAAAACTTATGATGTTAAGGGTAAACTGGATTATCAAACTTACAAAGGACAAAAATATGTGGGCTTTGCCGTTACGGGATATTTGAATGATGACCGTATTCAGGGTGTTTGGAACGGGAAGAACATTCTTATAAAAAAAGAATGGGGTGGACATACTTGGACGCAGGATGAGTTAAAACAGTTATTTGCTGGAAAAGAAGTTTCAATCGAAGGGCTTACAAGCTCAAACGGCAATACCTATGGAGTGAAAGGTAAGTTGATGGAGCAGACATATAAAGGCAAGAAATACGTTGGGTTTAAAGTTGTTGACTATTTAAATGGTAAAGAGAATACTACATCAGATAATGATTATATCACTGGAACATGGCGCGGAAAAACGGTATCTATTAAATCAAGCTGGAATGGACATATATGGACAGAGGAAGAAGTGCGGAACCTTTTTGCTGGAAGAGAAATCAGTGTTTATGGATTTAAAAGCAAAAAAGGCAGTACTTATGGAGTGACTGGTAAATTAGAAAACCAGTTTTATAATGGGAAAAAATTTTTTGGCTTTATGAGAACTGGCTTTGCAGACTAAAGAGGGAAAAGCTATGATAAAGGATAAATTGCGATATGTACCAGCTGTTTTTATGATATTGTTTTTAAGTGCAGCAAATCTATTTTTAATAAAATTAATTAGGCAGACACCGAGAATTCCGCAATCTGCTCCTACAGAATCGCCTTTTTCTCATTCGGTCTTGGATACTAAAAATCCCGGAGAATTAGTTTTAAAAGGAAAAGCTGGAGATATGGTAGATATATCTTTAGTAGAAGGTGTATCGTACAAACAAGTAAGATTATCTTCTAATAAAGAAAAAATCAAAATTCCAGCAGGACAATATAATATAAGTGTCAATAATGGAAGCGCATTATGGGTCATTGTAGACCGAGGCGGAAAAACGACTGTTTTATTATATTAATGTAAACGAAAGAACCCCAGTTTTTGTGGGGTTCTTTTTTGTATATGCTATAAATAGTATATTATTACCCCAAGTAAAATTGTGGTAATTACGAGAGTTAATGGATAGATAATTTTCCAATATAATTGATGCTGTCCAAGTAAGCCGCGGACGTACCATAGCCCTGTCTTTGATGATTTCATCCGATTACAGTGACGGCAGGCTGCAACAAGATTCGTTTTGTCATTCACTCCATTTGGTAATTTTTTTTGCCAGTGGCGTTGTCGTTTTGCTTTGTAAACGGGTATGAGATGATCTACCTCAATTTCTCTTTTTTTTAATTTTTTCCCGCAATAACAGCACCGCCAAAGAGTATTTCTTTTTTTTCCAATAGGGTGTGCATTTGGTAGATTGTAGCGGAAATAGGTCTGTCTATAAGAGGTATTTCTATCATATTTTTTATCATAACAGATGAATCGAAGACCTTTTGCCTTTTTATATGTAGCGTGTGAATCATTTGAACTTGTGACAACTTTTAAATAGCTATTTTCTTCGATTGCTCCATATATCTTTCTTTTCTCTAACTGAGCTTTCGTACAGTTATAAAACTCGAAACAATACATTTTTCACCTCTTTTTATCGTTCTTCTTCTATTGAAAGGTCAACTTCTGGCTGTGTATAGTCAAGGATATATGCTACTTCTTCACGAAACGCTGCTGCCTGCTCAGGGTGTTCCTTTGTGAAAGCTTCTAGTCCAGCTACAAATTTGTCATATTTTTTTGCTTTTTCCTCTTGTTCTTCGAGAGTGTCCTGAATCAGACATAGATTTTCATTCAGATTATCTATTTCTTCCTGCAAATTTTCTTTTTTCACAGTTAGTTCCTGGACTTCTTTTTTTATCTCGTGTCTGCCTTTAAATTCCCGTTCTATCGCTTCCCGACAATCCTGATATTTCCTATTGACATGGCGGAGCTGCTTTGTCTCTGCTTCTTTTATTCCTCGTAAAGCAGACGCGTACCCAGTTTTTAGCTGGTCTATTGACCGTTCCATATATTTTTCAAAACTCTCACCTGGCAGCTGTTCCGGAACCCGGCTTATTGCTTGATTTAATTCTGCGTAAAATCTTTTGATGTCTTTATGCCGTGCCTGACTACCTTTAAGCCCTCTTTTTAGTCCAAACGATTGCATATACTTTGCATATGTTGTTTGGTGTTCTGACATTGCGCGGCTCCCATTTATAAAACGTCTGGCATTCAAATGACCGCGCTCATCAACAGGGATTACTAAAGCGTGACAATGTACATTTCCAGCTTCATCACCGTGATAAACCATACTTATTACATTGTCTTTTCCATCTCCAGCTATGTTAAATGTATCTTTCATCCATTCCACATTTTTTTGTTTCCATTTCTCAATATCAACGAATTCATCTTTACTAAAAGTTGTGACAACTTCCAATGCATGTACGGCATTTTTTCGGATTTTATGGGATTGATAGTAGGGTAGAGACTTTATTCTTTCCCGAAAAACTTCCTGTGGATCTACCTGTAAACCGTTTCTCACAGGAAGCTTTACCAGCTCCTCGTTACGATGCTTTAATGACGCATCTGCATTTTCAACTTCCACTAAACGGTAATTGTGATGGTATTTAGCCATCAACGCACCACCAGTTTTTATTTTTTCGATACTCATAAAACAATAAGACATGTTATCTATCCTTTTTTTATTAATATGAAAAAAAGGACGATTTTTTATAAAGCAAGTCCGTTAGAAGACAAGAATGGACATATTAAAAGATAGATGAATCAGAAAAAGGAGGGATAGAAATGTAGATGATAGGCTGAATTGTGGTAGTGACAGATAGGGATTAAATTATAAAAAGAAAAGGAGTTATTTTCATCATGAAGAAAAAAAGGATAGGGTGTCTGCCTGTTTTAATGATCTTCAGTTTGATCGTGATCATTGCGATTGGCTTTATATACTACAAAGATGGGAAAACATATTCAGATTTAGAAACAGAAGTGACATATCAAAAAAAAGAGAAGAAAAAGAGTAAAGGCGATGATGGATATCGAGTAAATTGGAAGGAACTAAAAAATAAAGATGTTGTTGGATGGATTCGATTTAAACACCCAAAGATCATCTCTTATCCTATCATGCAAAAAGATGATAACGATTTTTATCTCCATAAAAATATAAAAAAGGAATATTCCTTTGCTGGCTCTATTTTCATGGATTATCATAATCATAAAAATTTCTTAGATAGTAACACTCTTATATATGGACATAACATGGCTAATGAGAGCATGTTTGGCTCATTGAAAAAGTATAACGAAAAAAGTTACTGGAAAAAAAATAAATATTTTTATATTTACACAAGAGATGGAAAGCGGAGAAAATATAAAATCTATAATGCTTGTATCGTTCGTCCTGGTTCCGAGATTTATACATACCGTTTTGCTTCAAATGAAAACATGGATAAATATATAAAATATTATAAATCAATTGGTGAGTATTCTACGGGACTTACGCCATCGGTAAAAGATAAACTGGTCACGTTATCAACCTGCGCTTTACAAGGCAGCCGGCGTTTTGTTGTACAAGGATACCTCGTAGAAACAATCACATTGGATTAGCAGGAGGAGCGAAGATGAAGAAAAAAATAAAATGGATTGTATTGTCATTACTTATCTTATTCGTTGCTGCAGGAACCATTGTTATAGTAAAAAATTATCCGAAATATGAAAAAACAAAACAGGCTGTTTACAATCTAATATCGGATATGGATAAAGGTACTTTTAGAAGGAAAGGCAATACCTACATTTATGATAAAAACAATCGAAAAATTGGAAAAATTGGAAATGAAAAATATATATATAAAGAGTCCTCAAAAATCTCTGATTATATAAAAAATGGTTATATCGCACAGGAAGACCGCCGTTTTGCTTCACATCATGGCGTTGATTTAAAAGGAATATTCAGAGCTAGTCTTGTTATGATAAAAAATAAAGGACATGCTACACAAGGAGCTTCCACAATCACGCAACAGGTTGTCAAAAACAATCTGCTTTCCAGTGAACGTACTATGCAGCGTAAAATAACGGAAATCATGATTGCTTTACAATTAGAAAAAATATATTCCAAAGCGCAGATTATGGAGTTTTATTGCAACTCCAATTATTATGGGTGTGGCTGCTATGGTGTTGAAGGCGCAGCGCAGTATTATTTTGGACATTCTGCAGCAGATATTACTTTGGCAGAAGCAGCTATGCTCGTTGGCGTGTCGAACCGTCCAAGTGCATATAATCCTGTCAGCAATTATGATAAGGCGATTGCTAAGAAAAATGAAGTCTTAAATAGTATGCTTGACCAAAAGTATATTACAAAAAAAGAATATGATGCTGCAAAAAAAGAGGCACCTCAGATTGTTGAGAAAACAGACAATACGGATGCTGATAATTATATGGTCAGCTATGCAATACATTGTGCCACATTGGAGCTGATGAAACAAGCTGGATTTCAGTTTAAATATAATTTTGATTCACAATCTGAATATAAGAACTATAAGGAATCCTATAAAGAATCGTATTCCAATGCTTCGGGGCAGGTTCGCAGTGGCGGATATAAGATATATACTTCCTTCAATCAAAATATTCAGAAACGATTACAGACAGCTGTTAAGAGTAATCTGCCAGCTAATTCTGGTTTACAGGGTGCGGCAGTTTGTATCGATAATTCAACGCAGATGGTTATAGCCATAGTTGGAGGCCGATCAGAAAATGGAGAGTATAACCGAGGTTTTTTGATGGAAAGAAATCCAGGTTCTGCAATCAAACCGTTGTTAGATTATGGACCAGCATTAAATGAAGGTGTTATTACAGCAGATAGCATTATAAGGGATGAAAAAGTTGATTTTCATGGGTATTCTCCTAAAAATGCCGATTTGTCATATCGTGGAGATATGATCGCCAGGGAAGCATTAGCACGGTCCGTTAATACAGTTGCAGTCAAACTATTAAATCAAACGGGCATAAAAACAGCTTTTCCTTATTTAGCAAAGCTGCATTTTTCTTCATTATGCTATGCGGATACGACAATATTATCCACTGGTCTTGGCGGTTTTACTTATGGTGTTAAAGTTGTGGATATGGCTAAAGGCTACGCAACACTTGCTAATGGTGGAAGATATTCATCCAATACTTGTTTAAGGCAAATAAAAAGGGAAGATGGATCAAGTATCTACCGTTCGGATAAAGATACGGAAGAAGTTTACAATAAAGATACTGCATATATCCTTACAGATATGATGCAAGGAACATTTCGTGAAGATTATGGAACTGCACATAAATTGTATGACGGGAAACAGTATTATGCAGGAAAAACAGGAACAACAAATGATAACAAAGATGCATGGTTTTGTGGTTATTCGAAATATTATACAACGGCGGTATGGACGGGATGCGATACACCAAAGTCGGTAGAGGGCTTAAAAGGGGCTTCTTATCCGGGAGCGATATGGGCTGATTTTATGTCTAATATACATAAAAATAAGAAAAAAGAGGATTTTACTGTACCAGATACGATATATCTTGAAAGTAAAGATGGAAATCGAAAAAAGCTTGTTCTTCAAAAGGATATGTGGAAGAAGAGACCAAGTTATTATGATTATCGTTCTTCTCTGACAGAAAATCTATTACTAGAAAAACAAAAAGAAAAGCGAATAAAAAAAGAAGTTACATTAGCAGAAAGAGCTGTATCCGAATATGAAGATTCACAGATTAAATGTTCATCTGACGCGAAAAAGATTGATGATACTTATCAGAGGGTACTTGATGTGATCAATCAGATAGAAGATGATGCAAAACAACAGGAATTTAAAAATCGTGCCGCTTATAAATATGGTCTATTATCTGGTGAAGTAAAAGATAAATGGGAAACGGTGATTGAGCAGGAAAAAGTAAATGCGCAAAAGAAAAAGGATATTACAAATAAAGAAGAAGCTGCAAAATCAGAAGAACTAGCAGAGGAAACTTTAAAAAGTGATAAAGAGGAAGTTGTACAATGGTATATAGATGCTTTATATGACCGGACATTATATACGGATATTGTAAAAAAAATGATAGATGATGCGAATACAGCATTAGCAAAATGCACAGATCTTAGCAATTACAATACATTGAGCTCCAATCTCTCAGAAGCGGTAAGTTATGCAGAAAATCTACCTACAAAAGAATCTGTTGCTTCGGAACAGGAAGCGATAACGATGCCATCGGAGGATGATTATCCCGTAGATGAGTAAAAGTTTTCATAAAAATAATTTTACATATTAGTATCGGTGAAAAAGGCACTATATTTTGAAGTGTTGATATTTCATATCTCCTTTTCTAAAACCCGGAAATGATATTTTCCGGGTTTTTTTTGAAATTTTTTACGTGCTATTCAGTCATATTGAGGATGTCGAAATATTTCAAAATAAGGAGGACAAATCAATGGAAAAATATTTAAAATTCGATGACCAAGTTACAGTGTTAACGAAACATAAGGAACTGCAGCAATATCTACAATTTAGAAAAGAGAATGATGTATGGGTTCAGCCATACATAAAAGAAACAACGGTGGTCGGGATTGAAGACCATCCGCTTTTTTTATCCCAATATTTTTTATCAAACGGGATAGAGTTAAACGATGAGTCGAATGAATGTGTGAAGGACACAGGGATGTTTTTAACTTTTCCTATGAATGGGGAAAGAAAAATCTATCCAACAAGACATACTGCGTTTACAAGCATTTGCCAACGCGCAGGACTTAGCGGTCCAACTATCTCAAATTTTATAGGATCTGCATTTAAAAAAGTACTTCCAGTCACAGAAAAGGCTTCATGGCTTACCAGAGGATTTTCATTGTATATGCAGAAATGTAAGATTCTTATCCGAGATGGAAAAATATCTGCCATGATGAGCAACGGTTACAGTATCTTACCGGCAGATGAATTAGTAGGAGCTCTTGAAAAAGAACTGAAAAAAGAACACAAAGATATGAAGATGCTAAGTGCAACAATATCCCATGAATATCTGAATATTGAGTATCTTTTAAATGATAAAGATGCAGATTCCAGCTTTTCATTGCTATTAAAAGATTTTGGATTGGACGAAAATGTTAAGACAGGGATTGGATTTGCGACAAGTGATGTTGGTTTATCGAGAGCTTATGTATATCCTTTTTTTATGACAGAAAATGGGTATAAAACTCGTTTTGGTGATTCCGCTGGTGTAGAACACGAAGGTAAAAATAGTGTAGATACTTTTGTACAGCTATTGCCAAGAGTTGATTCTTTATTTAAAGAGGCGGAAAATCAGATTGAAAAGCTTGGAAATACGGATATTGACTCCATATCATCTACAGTAAGAAATATTGTAGATGACAACAAAAGTTTATTTCCCAAATCTTTTGCGGAGGATGTGGTTGCTGCGTTATCTTCACAGTCAGGTACAGCGATTGATGTCTATCTCGCTTTAAATGAGATCGTGGAAAATTATATAGCCAGCCGTGGAAACGATCCAACTTTAGCACTTACTTTAAAAGACCGGCTCTCCAAATACTTGTATATAAACATTAAGAAATATGATTGTTAGGAGGGCTGGAAGATGCGAAGTGCATATTTAGTTATGGTAGAGCCTGATGAAAATCACAATAAATATTACCAGATGACTCAAAAAACTACGGATACATTCGAGGTTCGATATGGACGTGTTGGTGCAAAAGGCATTACTCGTAAATACCCTATCAGTAGATGGGCTTCTATTTATGAGTCAAAATTACAAAAAGGGTATATTGATAACTCCCATTTATACTCACCAACAATTAATACGAGATACAAGGAAATTCCAGATAAAGCCGTAAGGAGCTTTTGGCAAGATATAGAAAACTATTCAAAAAAGATGTTGGAGAGTAACTATTCTGTATCCTACGATAAAGTAACACAAGAAATGATAAAAGAAGCCACAGATATTTTAAAAAACATGCGAAATCAATCGAATGTATTTTGTATCAATGGTGAATTATTAACCTTATTTCAGGTCATCCCAAGAAAAATGAAAAAAGTTGAAGATTATCTGCTTAAAGATATATCTGAACTCCCAACTGTGTTGGAGCGAGAATGGGATCTTTTAGATGTTATGAAGGGACGTATGTTAGCAAAACAGGATAAACAAAATCAAAAAGAGAAAGCAGAAACTATTCTTGCATCTTTAGGACTTGATATATCTTTAGTGACAGACCCACGTCGCCTGCAGCAAATAAAGAAAAACATGGGAGCAGAATCAGCAGATAAGTTTGCGAGAGCTTTTCGTGTTCGTAATAAAAAAACGGATGAGCGATTTTATCAGTATATGAAAGATAATGCATATAGCGAAAAGGATATCCATTACCTTTATCATGGCAGCCGAAATGAAAACTGGTATGGATTGATGACAAAAGGACCTGTGTTGCGGCCGGAAGGAGTGATCATTACAGGAAAAGCTTTTGGAAATGGAATCTACTTTGCACCACGAGCGAAAAAGTCCATAGGATATAGTAGTCTGCTTGGTTCTTATTGGACTGGGGGAACGCAACACAAAGGTTATCTGGCAGTATACAAGGTTTTGTTTAAAAATCAGAAAGATGTAGATGTTTACCATCCCTATAGTCTCCGAAACATCAAACCTCATGATGCTGTATATGCTCATAAAGGAGTCTCTCTAAGAAATGACGAAGTAATCATTTTCAGAGAACAGCAGGCAACACTACAATATATCATCGAATTAAATATTTAAAAAGAAAAGGGGCGGAATTTTCCGCCTTTTTTATAAAAATTCTTATTTTTTTATTATACAACAAAAACAGCCAATTTCATAACTGGCTGTTTTTGTTGTATAATAATCTACATGGAATTCGATTCTTTTTATTCCTGTTCTTCTTTGTTCTTTTCTGCATTGCTGCCAAAAGGATAATTTTCATTAAGAAAATATTCTTCCTCCTCTTTATTAAAGATATGTTTAAAAGCAATAATAGTTGCTGCAGCGATAACTGCACTGATTAAAATAGTTTTCTTTTTCATAAATACATATCACAGGCTTTATTCCTGTTCTCCTTTCTATAATCTCTATTTCTTAATATGTACAATCTCCTTTCTTGACATATTAGTAATGTAATCATTTCAAATAAAAAAGGAGGAAAATCTATGATATTAGAAAATAAGGCTCAAGAGGAAGCCATCCATACTGTGGACGGGCAAATGCTGATAATCGCCTGTCCAGGCTCTGGGAAAACAACCACTTTGCTTAGACGTATAAATTACATGGTCACTGAAGCAAATATAAATCCCACAGGAATATTAATGATCACTTTCACCAAAGCGGCAGCTGATGAAATGAATAAGAGATATATTTCTATGTTTGGTGAAAATCCAGGTATAACTTTTTCTACAATACATGCCCTGTGTTTTGATATTGTGAAAAAATATGGAAAAAAAAGGGTGGATATTATCACAGAGATAGAAGTATATAATTACTTTAATTTTAGAGTGAGATATATCGATCAGATTAATGATAAAGATGAATTTGTAGCTGACTTAATACTGGATATTTCAGTCATGAAAAACAATATGCTTTCATTGTCAGAATATCAGCCCAAATGCACAGAGGATAAAGAATTATTTTCTAATTTATATACTGGCTATGAAGAGTATAAGGACAAAGAATCGAAAATAGATTTTGATGATATGTTGGTCATGGCAAAAGAAATTTTGGATACGAATCCAGAAATCCTTTTATACTTAAGAAGTAGTTATCCTTATATCCAAGTGGATGAATATCAGGATACAAACTATATCCAGCGGGATATTGTATATAGTTTGGCTGGCGAGAATGGAAATTTAGCCGTTGTTGGAGACGATGATCAGTCTATTTATATGTTCCGAGGTGCAAAACCCGAGATTATGCTGAATTTTAAAAAGGATTATCCGAATTGCAAAGTGATTCATATGAGTACGAATTACCGATCCTTACAGGAGATAATCCAAAAAGCCGATAATTTAGTTCAACATAATTCACAGCGATTTTCCAAGCAGTTTCTAGGATCAAGGCAAGAAAAGGGGAAAGTTATTTTCCGCAATTATCTAAACTCAATATCTCAGCTAGGTGGGGTTATCCACAAGATACGCAGTCTGTTAGATGATGGAATAAAACCAGAACAGATTGCTATTTTGTATCGAACCAATAAAGAGTCTATGCCATTTGCGGAGTATTTTATGAACGAAAAGATTCCTTTTCAGTGTAATGAAAGGCTAAAAAGCAAATATCACCATTGGATATTTCAAGATATTCAGGCATACCAGAAATTATCGAGAGGCAAAAAAGATATTATAGCTTTTAATCGAATTTTAAATCATCCGAATCGATTCTTTTATGGAAAAGCTTTTCGTTCTGTGAATCCAGACTTAGAATCTTTGAATCAAGCGATTTATATGCAAAGTGGAAAAGAATACTGGAAAATACAAAAAGGACTTAAAAATGCTGCTGATCTATTTCGACATTTAAAAGTGTTAAGTAGTTTAAATCCTGTCGAATTTATGAATTATCTATATAGAGTCGTAGGCTATGATGAGTATTTAAAACAGTATGCAGATTTAAGAAAACTTGATAAAAAAGAACTTACGGCTATTTGGAATAACTTATATGATGAAGCTAAACTCTATGGCAACTGGGGTGAATGGGGACGCCATATTATGGCTTACAATAGACAGTTGCAGCAAGCAAATAAAAATAAAGACGGGATTATGTTATCTACGATGCATCGTTCAAAAGGCTTAGAATGGGAGTATGTATTTATCATAAATTGTATTAATGGTACAATCCCCCATACAAATGCAACAGAATTTGAAGATATCGAAGAAGAACGCCGGTTATTTTATGTGGCGATGACACGGGCAAAAGATTCTTTATACCTAACGGCTTATAAAAAGGATGGTGAAGGCGACAAAGAAACAAATGTATCTCCTTTTATAGAAGAATGTAATATCTAATTATCTCATAGAGCAACAAATCCACTCAATTTTCTTGGGTGGATTTTTTCTTACAAAAATTCTTGATTTTTGATATATGATAAGATATATATAAAGAGAGATATTATAAAATATAAGAAAGGGGATATATATATGCGAAAATATTTAGAAAAGCGTGAAAATGGTGCTTATTATATTGCCGAAGGGTATAATGAAAAGCAAATGGTTGCAGCCGGATTTAATAACGTGACAGCAGGTATCTCTGCTGGAAGAAAAATGATTCGTGCGATGGGTGATGAATTTTCTGAGGCTGTATATGGTGTAAAATGGGTAAATGGCTATGCGGTTTATGCTGCCTGTGAAAAACAGGAAGTGAAGAAACTAGAAAGCTATATTGTCGTTAATAGTGTTGGAGAGTTAATTGGTAAAGGGGGAGGGCTTTGGTCTAAACATACATCGCAAAAGTTAGAAAAAATTATAGGTTGAAAAAAACGGAGCGTATAGACACTCCGTTTTTCTTTTGAGATTAAAAATTAATATGACCAGCAGGAAAAACCAACAGGAAATGGAAATATAGATGTGATAGTCCATTTGCCAGAATATATATAGTTTTTTGCTTTTTTTACAATAATTATATACTCTTCACATTTTAAATTTCCTTTATCCCAATTATGTTTGTTACTAGAACTATAAGCAATAGCTTTTATATCTTCTGGTATTGGGAAATATAAAAAATAGGAATCCTTCCATTCTTGATCTAAAAAATAATCTGTTAATTGTTCTAAGCAATCTTCGGAAAGCAAGTCATCTTTAATGTGTTGCATTATTGCCGCTTTTGAACCATAAAAACTGGAAACAATTTCTAATTTTTGGTTATTTTTAAGACGATTTTTTAATTGTTCCTCTGTTTTGTTAATATGATTTTGAAGTAAATGTCCACAATTATCCAATGTTATTTTCTCAAAAAATTTTTTTAATTCCCTTTGTATTTCATATCTTTCGTTCATGGAACGTCCTCCTATTTTCTAACAAACCGCTTTTTCAAATCGTTCTACATCTTTGGACAATATACCAAATCCGTGGTAGGCTGCATTTAAAAGTTTTAGCCTTTGGAATTTCTCTGGGTTCATTAATGTCCGAAATGAATATATAGGGGTATTTGATCTATGAAGTGAACGTTCATATTCACATTCTGCATCTTCTAACATAACCCTGTATTGTCTGCAAGATAGAGGAGTCCATATGTACAGTCTCCCATCAATTTCCATGAAATCGTAATCAATTTCATCTCTGTTTAATACCGTAGTCAGAAATTTTTTTTTCCCGTCAGGGACAAAATATTTTTTCATCTTCATTTTTAGTTCCTCCTTGTTTTGAAATATCTACACTTTTAATTTGAATAAAAGAAAAAGATAATTTTTTTGTGGATAATTCCGCTGTCATAAAAAGCAAAAAGCATAATAAGTTATACGCAAAATGATTTTTAAAAGGAAAAGAAAAATAAGTAAAGAAGCAAAAAGAGAGTGAAAACAATAAAGGAAATGGTGAAAATTTTGTTTTAAAAATGTATAGGCAGATAGTCAAAATCAACGATAAAAATGACATGGATTCCAATTTGGAAATAAATGTAGAAGAATTTATAGATAATAATAGAAAGATTGGAAAAAATTGAAAAAAGAAGATAGAGGATATATAGATTTTTATAAAAGTATAAGTGTAACTAGAGTATATATATATAAATTGAGCTAAGTTATGGATACAAATAACAGATACATGTGTGATTAAAATACACAGCTATATGAGTGGTTCTGTGTCATAAATATATAAATGAAAAAAATACACAGCTATATCTGTGAAAATAAAACACTTATATATCTATGATAAAAAATAACAGATATATGAATGGAAATAAAACATGTATATATAAGTGATTTGAATACATAGGTATATCTGTGTAAAGAAAACACACATATATCTGTGTAAAGAAAACACAAAAGTGCTGTAGTTAGAAAGAATCTTAAATAATAGTTGTTAGCATATTATAGGTGTAGAAAATTTCAAAAACAAAGGAGGAAAATAAAATGGGAGTAGCTATTACAATTTTTACTTATTTTGGAGATGATGAAGAAACTCTGTCCGCCCGATTTTACGGTGTAAAAAAGGCTTTTTGCGAAGCTTTTAAAGGAGATATAAGCATTATAAAAGAATATTCTTTTGGGGAAGAGACGTTCATCTTAGGAGAGAAAAAAACAGAAGTTATTTTATTTGAAGCAGAAAAATGGAATAAAAGATTAGAAGAAGATGTTGTGCAAAATTTCAAAAAGCTGGAAAATAGTGCAGCAGAAAATGGATTTGAAAAATTATCGGATTACTTTAAAAATCTTTTCCATACAGAACAACGGACTCCAGATTCATGGCATTTATGGTCATCTATGCGAAGTATAGATGATATCTTCGGATATGGTACAGAATATGCTGTTCATGACAAGGATGATAATTGGACAGTAATAATGCCGAAAGATGTGTTAGAAGACGTAAAAAGACATCCAGAACAATACGCTATTGTGAAGCTGATATATGATTAAAAAAAGATAAAAAACTCCTAAAAGGGTGTCATATAGGACATCCTTTTTTGTGTGCAAAAAAGGGACCTATAAAATAGATCCCTTCTTTTGCGTCATTTGGTATGAAAATTATTTTTGATTCTTATTTTCTGGAAGAGAAAGAGCAGGAGAATAAATATATCCATCTAATGACCATATCCTTTCGGAAATGGTGCCAGCTTCGGAAGGCTTATTTTTTTCATAAATATCCATACGAGAATCGATCAAGTCCAAATAGTTAAGAACCATCGCTTCTGGGATAGCAGGAGTTGCAATAGCTCCGTATTCTGTTTTACCGTGATGGCTGGCTATCAGGTGTTTTACTAATCGGATTTTCTCTGCATCATCCTCAGAAATGGAATCGAATTCTTTTTTTACTTCACTGACTGCTTCATCAAACATTTCTAACCCTAAGAAAACATGTCCAAAGAGATTACCATCCGCTGTAAAATCTGCCGCTCCAAGTGGAGAGGTTTTCAGTTCTTTTAATTTTCCAATATCATGCAGGATAATGCCGGTAATCAACACATCTTTATACAAGGGGTAAACTTTTAAGAGAACGAGTCCCATGCGAGTCATACGATATAGATGATATAATAATCCTCCATAACAGTTATGATGGATTGTTTTTGCACCTGCCCAGTAAAGGAGTTTTTCTTTATATTTTTCAAAAATATTTTCGGTAATCTTATACAGAATGGAATCCTTACCATCGTAATTTGCGGCCGTATCCAGAAGGGCTTTATACATTTTATCTGATTCGATTGGTGCAGAAATGATAAAATTTTCTACTTTAAACTCCTCTGGGGCAGCGACAATCTTTGTAACGATAAAACGAAGAGTATTATTGTATACGTCTGATTTGATAACGCACTCTATCAGGTTGTTTACAAAATGAGCATATGTCTCTTTTTTTACATCCCACATTGTTGCAGTATGCTGTTCTTCTCCGTCAGAAAGCAAGAGATGACAATATGATCCTCCGTTTCGATTTACTTTTTCTGTAACGTCCAGTAAAAGTAAAACAGTTTTTGCTTCTCTTCCTGGTTCAAATTGTTTCAATTTTTCAAATGTTGCCATAAAAAATTCCTCCTTATAATTGAATAATAAAATTTACAGATATAATATGCTTTAATTGGGAAACGAAATATTTCTTATAAAAATTCTTATTTCCTGTCTTAGGTTTACAATGAAAAAAGTGGTTACTGTTATATTTTCTGTAATTATAATCGGGATTACTGTGATTGGCTGTGGTTTTTCGAAATTTGAAGCAGAAACTACAGGAGAAAAAATAAACAAAAGAATATCTGGTTTTAAAGCATCCCATTGGTAGTCCATATGACAAGACCGAAGCCTTGTTCTGCTTTAGGCGAAAACAAGGACTGACAAATAAGTTATGAAGGAAAGGCTACTAAAAAGTAGTCTTTTTTGTGTTTGAAAATTAATTAAAGTCTTTTTTCATATTAAACGCGATGAAATATTTTTCAAAATAAGGAGGACAAAGATGAAGATTATAGCATTATGCTCTGTTGATGAAAGTGTATTAAGAAGTACATTAGACTTAGGGGAAAAGGACACTATTGATGCCGATACTGTTACATCAGAGTTTGGCTGGCTGAATGACTCCGGTATTGTATTGGATGCGTGTCATGAAACAAAAAAGGTAGAAGAAGTTACGGAATATTGGGGATTTATCTGGAATTTGAAGCGAGAAAAGTATGTTCCAATAACAATTCCGTGCAGCAATATAGATTATTGTAAAAGTCTTATGAAAGCTTATTCTCGATTTTTTACAGATTCACCCATATATGACATAAACAAAATCTTAATTTGCAAGAGAAAAGTTTATAATGCATATGGAAATTGGGAAAAATGCTGATTTATGTTTGAAAATTGGTTACAATCTTCTATTAGTAAAAAGGCTGCCGGAGGGCAGTCTTTTTTTGTTTCATTCTTCCATACCACATCACAAGTAAGTTGTACATTTTGCATGAAACAATATATTGTTAAAAAAAGAGGTATAGATCAGACTTTTTCGCTACAAAAAAATAAGGTATAATCTGTAATAAGAAAGAGATGTAAAGGAGAATGGAATGAGAACAGGAAGAAAACTACAGAACCGAGAAAGAGTAGAAAAATGTAAAGAAACATTGGATCAACTATCCAGATTCATGGGAGATATCCTAGATGGGAAACTCTCACAGAGGGAAGCGGCAGAGGCGTTAGGACTTACCGCACAGGGATTAAGCCATGAATTAGATTCCTGTTTTAAACAATATCTGAAACATTCGCATATGTTTTCCGATGAAGATATCAAAAACCTGTTAGGAGATGTGGAAACTCCTGCTGAAAAGCTGGCAAAGGATGTCCTGCAGGTTGGAGAAGATGGCAGATATCTTTTAGTTAACAGGGAATGCCAGAAAGATTTCATCGAAGAGGTTAAAAAAACATTAAATAAAAAGGATTATTTTATACTAAGCCAATATTACGGTCTGGAAGATGGGAAAAAGAAAAACTTGACCCGAATTGCAGAAGAGATGGGAGTCAGCAGCAACTACATAGGACAACGGAGAAGATACAGTCTGCGGAAACTTTATCAATACAAAAGCTGTGCCTGCCTGCTACCGGAATACAAAAAACTTCGGAAAGATGTCCGAGAATATGGACAGATGCAGGAGATGATCCAAACGGGACAAGAAACAGTACGAAAAGAAAATGAGTTTATCTGCAATAACATTCCGCCTGTTCCGATTATAGAGACGGGAATGTCTGCCGCTACAAAAAGAAGCTTGCTCAGAGGAGGAGTAGAAACACTGTCCGAACTCGCTGGCTACAGCAAAAAGGAAGTCCTTGTTATCCGCAGTATTGGAGAAAAAGGACTTCGGGAAATCAGGGAAGAGCTTGCTAGGTACGGCGGTCATTTAACCGAGTCTGAATCTTTGTAAAGAATGTTTATCCACATTGTCCAAATTTTCAGATATTCGATGAATATCGGACAAAGATTTATAAAAGAAAGAGTCCCTGCCATATCTAATTTATGATATAATATATAAAAAAGAGGAGGAGAATTATGGAAAAGAAGAATTATATAAAAGTGATGCTTGGTGGACGACTAATAAATATTGAGGTAACAAACAGTATCCCAGACGGATATGTATTGTTCGATTATCATGAGGAATATGCTATTTATTGTAAAGAAGAAGTAATAGGCGAAGACACACATCATTACTTTTTGGCAGTTAACTATATAATTTAACAAAAAATTTTTTATAAAATTTGTGTAACGTCAGAATCGTTATTTTTATAACGACTGTGGATTAAAATGAAAGAATAATCTTGTTACAGATTATGTTGTTTACTAGGACCCGATTACATTGGGTCTTTTTTTATACTCTGGATGTCCTTCAGCCGCCGAACACCTTATACAAGTATAAGGCATGACCATATGACAAGTGTTTTGTAAAAAAATATTTCCAGATATTCCAACATATTAGAAATGTAAAAATAAAATTTCAAAATAAGGAGGAAAAAGGAAATGGGAGACTATGTATATGGAAGTGGTGAGGTAACTTTGAAAAAGGAGTTATCAGCAGTAAATTTTTCGCAGATGCAGGAAGGTTTGAAAAAGAAAAAAGACGATTTGGACATGGTTGAGTTAACGTTTCGGATTAGATTAGATGATACTAATAAAAGTAGTATTATGGAAATTAACGAAGGGTCAGATTCTTGGGATGAAGAAAATACGTTAGAAATTCTAGCATATCTTGCTCCCTACATCACAGAAGGGCGCTTTGTTTATTTTAATGAAGATGAACATGAGTACTGGCGATATGTATACGTTCCTTTGTCTGAAAAATGGAAGAAACAGGAAGGACAGATTACATACGAAAAGGGAATAGAAACCCGTGGACACGGCAAAATTATATTAAAAGAGGAAAACACACCCGGAGATAGAGTTAATATTCAGTGTGACATAGAAGATGCCATACAAGAATTAAATATAAACATAACATTCTATTCAGACAGATGCAGAGGAGAAGATATTATTTATTTGTATGAAGAAGAAAGGGAAATTTGGAATGAGGAAAAAACATTAAAATTTCTTAATCTTTTTAATCCATATATCAAAGAGGGAATCATTGAATATTATGGTGATAAATATCCGTGGAATTATCAATTTAACTCAGCTACAGCGACTTGGAAAAAGCAAGATGGTTGGATTATACCTAGTTCAGAAACACAAATTAAACCTATGTCAAAAGATAATCACGAACAAATATTTACTATAGAAGATGTGTTATCTGTTACTGGCGGCAACACAAAGGTAAAACTCGTAGGATATGAAGGCGAAATAGCACATTGTGTATGGACGGGGATTGTTGATGATTATAATTTTGAATACGCTCCGTATGGACATCATAAAGCAATACATATTTCTGTTACCAATAAGGATATTAGCCAGGCTGATAATGATGTATTGTATATCTATTTTAACTACCCAGAACTTACAGAAGAAAATAAAAAAGAAATAGAAGAATTGAAAAAGTACTTCTATTTCTGTGATTTTCCGGAAGGTGGAGTAGAACAGATTTACTATAGATATGGGAAAAATACTGAAGATTATATAAGAAATCACTCAATGGGTAAAATTTTAGATAATATAAAGCCGGTCAACAACTAAATTTTTCTTATAAAAATGTTTCTCTTCTAAAAAGTGATATATATGAAATATCTGTTTTAGGAAGGAGGGTAGTTTTATAAGAAAAACAAGGATTCTCCTAACCTCTAAATGAAATGTAGGTAGCGAGATGAATTGTATAGTTAACCTAGCGGCAGTAGCGAGCGGAGATATCGGTATCTCCTACTGCCAAGAGGTAAGCACCGCCGGGTTTTACTCGGCAATCAGCCTTCGCGAGGATACCGGCTGGGGATTAAAACAATTAGGAGAAGAAAAATATGGATACAAAAGAAAGAATGTATATCGTCCTCCAAAAGAGAGACGTCAGCCAATCCGAATTAGCAAAAAAAACTGGAACAACAAGGCAGACAATCAATAGTTATATTCATGGCAGACATCAAATGCGGCTGGAAGCCATTGTTTTAATTGCATCAGCTCTTCATGTGTCAGTGGATTATCTGTTAGGTTTGAATGAGAAAGAAGAAGTAGCATCACAACAGTATTTAGATGTGTGGGCACTTTCAAAAAACTTAAAAGAAATACTCAATAATAGAGAGCTAGGCAAGGAAAAATTTGCCAAAGAAATAAAAATAACGACATCAACACTATATCAGATCTTAAAAGGAAATCGTCTACCAAGTATTGACACATTTTGTAGAATCGTAAGGGTGTTAAATGTTTCAGCAGATACTCTTTTAAACAAAGCCGAAGGAGGAATTGCAGCATGACAGAACAGGAAAAAAGATATATGGAGATTGCTATGAGTGCCAGCGAAGTATCTATTGCTGCCTGCCAGATAGCACAAGCTAACGGGTACCTCAAAAAGAAACATGCGAAAGGTCGATTGCTAGATGCAATTGTCGCATTGAATCTTGCCATAAATACAGATATTTTCACAAAAGAAGATATTACATATATGGCGGCGAAATACAAGAAGAAAATGGAGGAAGGAAAATGAAAACAGTACCTCTTATTGTAACCGATACAGTCAACAATTCTTATCAGTGTTATAAAGTGATGGCAGACGAAGATATGACAGAAGTTGATGTTATAGCTGCTATAAAAAAAAGTAATAACAGAATTCTGCGAAACGGAAGCAGGTCAACTACTCGGCTATAAATAACCGAGCTTGTAAGCTTGGAAAGTTGTAGTTAGAGAGAAGAGCAGAGACATGATGCTGGCGTCCATTTTGGGTGGCACTCTAGGATATTTCTAGTCCTGGACTCTGCAGAGCCAGCACCGAGTCTAAGAAAACATTTTATCTGTTGTGCATAGGCTTATCACTGATGCAGGGATACCGTTATCTCTGTGAGACTGCACAGCTATAAGAAAGGAAGCAACATGTCAGAATATATCTATGTGTTAGGCATGGACGGGAGACCGCAGATGCCGACAACAAGAAAACGACATATGGACAAATTACTGCACACTGGAAAAGCTAAGGTAGTGGACTTACTGTGAAAAAGAGCCAGCGCAGCTACAATGACAAGAGAGATGCCGGGTGCTGAGTTTATTCATGAAAATCGGCGTTATATCTTAAGTGGACAGCTAACGAACGGAAAGTATTACCGTTCTGTCGGCAGTACGCAGAATTTTCCGGCAGCAAAATGCCGGATACGAAGACATAACAGAGGATTGATCTTTGTCAGCTAAAGCAGGCAATTCATCACGTATATTGAATATACGTACTTTCTTGCAAAAAATCGTAAATTAACATATTATTCCCATTAAACAAAACCTCTGTGCATATGTACGGAGGTTTTGTTGTGAAATCGGATTCTTTTAACAAGTAATTTTTTTCTTATAAAAATATCTTTCTTCTAAAAAAGGATATATATGAAATATCTGTTTTAGGAAGGAGGGCAGTTTTATAAGAAAAACAAGAATTCTCCTACCCTCTAAATGAAATGTAGGTAGCGAGATGAATTGTATAGTTAACCTAGCGTCAGT